>Ga0209181_10000308_pt1 | contig 91690 bp, 70 predicted proteins | sample MAT05_FD_187208 | JGI IMG/M metagenome (GOLD analysis project Ga0209181, IMG submission 187208) | Freshwater microbial communities from Lake Fryxell liftoff mats and glacier meltwater in Antarctica - MAT-05 (SPAdes) (version 2) | ecosystem: Environmental > Aquatic > Freshwater > Ice > Liftoff...
CTGATTTCCGGTTGTAGCAACATTAGTTGTTCCCTGACCGCCAGCCTGTGTTGTTGTTGGAACTCCCTTATTTGTTGTGGTTCCTGCGTTGGTTGCTTGACCGGAAGCATTGGTTGCGGTTGCTGGCTGATTGCCAGAGGTAGTATTGCTGGGTTGATTGGTTCCACTGGTCCCATTCGTCCCATTTGCAGCAACTTGCCCTGCCGGCTGATTTCCGGTTGTAGCAACATTAGTTGTTCCCTGACCGCCAGCCTGTGTTGTTGTTGGAACTCCTTTATTTGTTGTGGTTCCTGCTGGTGTTGGTTGACCGGACGGATTATTATTTGGTGCTATTTCAGAATCTTTTTTACTTAATTGCTCTTGTGTTAATTGTTCCTCGATGATTTCTGGTTTTTCAGGCTTTATAGCAAGAACAGCATATTCTTTTCCAGATTTTAATGTGTCGGGGAAAAGGTAAAAACCTTGATCATTTGTAAAAGTCTTATTTATCAGTTTCTGAGTTCTTGAAATGAAAATCTCAGCTTCAGGAATTGGGCTTTCAATTACAGTAGTATCGTTTACGATTTCATAAACTTTTTTTGAATCAGGTTTTAACCTTGAAACTGAAGAAATTTTTGTATTACTTTCAGAAAGTACACCTCCGAAAACAAATGAGGAAGTTTTTGCCTGTATTCTGGCATTCAGGCATGTATCGCCCGAACTTTCTAACAATCTCACTTTAAATGAGTCATAAAAAAAACCATCCCTTCGAAGGTTTACAGTGTAGTTGACCTCCTTCTTTATCGGATAAGTGTAAAAACCGTCTTTTGAAGCTATCGTAACGGCTTCATTAGCACCCTCTTCAGTAATTTTAAAGGTAATTCCGTTATAAAGCGTATAATCAGGAAACTGAATACTATGACCGTTAAAAAAAACAGTTTGAGGACCTATTAAATTTAAAGTATAAATATCTTCCTTTCCCTTCCCGTTAAATCTGTCGCTACTAAAAAACCCACGCGTTTGTGTTTCATCAAGAACGATCCCAAAATCATCCCCAATCGAATTGATCGGATTTCCCAGATTGGTAACGGCGCTCCATTCATTATTTGCAAAAACAGACATAAAAATATCGAGTTTCCCCATCCCCTGGTGTGTTTCAGACGAAAAGTAGAGAGTATCATTTCCATGAATATAAGGGAAGAGTTCATGTCCAAAGGTGTTAATCTTAGGACCTAGATTGATTGGGTCGCCCCAGTTGTCATCTGATTGCTTAACACAATAATATAGATCCGTTTTCCCATATCCACCTGGCATGTCGGATGCGATATAGATTTTTTTGCCATCTCTGGATAAACTTGCCTGAGCTATAGAATATTCTTGGCTGTTAAAAGAAAAGGCACTTACGGGAATATTCCAGTTTCCATACATATCCTGCTTGGAATAGAAAATCTGTAGTGAATTGAGTATTACATTTGTTTTTTTATTTTTTGAACCAGTAACTGTACGGGCAAAATAAACCTCTGTTCCGTCACTGCTAAAAGTTGAGGTTCCGTCGTGTTGTTCTGAATTAAGATTGGCAAGGTTTTCAAGCACTTCCGTTTGTCCTTCCTGACTTTTCATCAAATCGATGTAGTATAAATCAGAGCAAATTTCAGTTATGTTGTCTGAAAAATTTATGAATTTCTTTTTACTATCCTGACGGGCCGACGAAAAAACTATTCCATTTTTATATATTACAGGTGCATATTCAGATTCCTCACTATTGACAACCTCTAAATTTTTAACAAAATAGAGTTCTTCTCTATCCAACCATTGTTGAGCGAGCATACACGATTCGAAATAGACTTTGCCCATCGGGTCAGTTGGAGCCAATTCCATATACTTCTTAAAAATTGATGCAGCCTCTTCATATTTAGCTGCATTTTTAAGAGAACTTGCGTAGTTCAGGTAGTTTTCAGCTTTATCATTTTTAGATCCCTTGTCAAGAATCTGCTTAAACATATCTGATGCTTCGAGGAACTGGCCCGTTAATCTGTAGCAATTCGCCAGTTTTTCTTTTGCATCGTTTCTGAATTTTGGATTTCCACTTTCAATTTCTTTAAGATAAAAAGGGATAGCCTCCTCAAACATATTCCTGTCGAAATACTTATTTCCTTCATTTAGCTGTTTCTGGGCAGATGCAGGTTCATAATGGCAAAAAACAGCCATTAGCAAAAAAACAATATGGATTAAATATTTGCGCAAAACCGGAACATTTTTCAAATTTTTAAAAATAATATCTTGGGTGCATTACCTTCTGCTGAGGTGGAGGTAACAACTCAATGCCATAACTTATCCCTATTTCGTGTGATCCACTGGAATACTTCGCCAGATTTGATAAGGTTATATCGTAAGAATAAAATACTTTAAAGTTTTTTGTGACATCCACCTTAAAAAGTAAGATTACAGCATCCCCGGTTCTAAAAGATGTACCTACTGAAAACCTGTTATAAAGAAATGCTGTTAGGTTTAAATCAAGCTGGAAAGGTGCACCACGTGCATATTTCGTCAGGAAGCTGGGCTCAAGTGAAAACTTTTTCGAAACATCAAAAGTATAACCTCCCATTCCATAAAAGCAACGGTTGAGAGAATATAAATCGTTATTCCCCAAGAATGATGTCTTACTTTGGGAATTAAATAAATGGTAAAGTGAAGCTCCCACGTACATGCTGGGAGTCCTGAAAAAAACTCCGGTTGAAATCTCAGGAAGTAAAACCGACTCTTTACCAATTGGAATAGCAGGATCAATATTATCAACTCTGTTTAAAACATCGTAATTAAAGGAATTATTTACTATTCCCCCTTCCAGTCCAAAAGACAGCTTTCCACCTCCAAAACCTATGTGGTAGGTAAAGATTCCTGTTGCCGTCAAACTATTTGTTACAGCAATTTTATCGTGTATTATCTTAACACCGAAGCCAATATTTTTAGCTTGAACAGGAGCTTGAAATGTCAAAAGATTTGTCGTTGGTGAACCATCAAGATTAACGAGTTGCATCCGATTCTTTATAGATCCGACCATCCATTTTGAACTACCCGCATAGGCAGGATTTAAAAGCATCTTATCAAACATGTACTGACTGTACAATATGTTTTGCTGCCCTTTTAATGATTGAAAAGATGCGAGTATAAAAAGTAGTATTATTGTAAATCTTAACATAATCGCCCTGTCTATCTATGAATGATTATAAAACCAGTACGTGTTGCAACGCCATTCCCGATATCAAGAATGTAAAAATATGTTCCGTCTGGCAAGTCAACCCCTTTATTATTTTTTCCATCCCAGGTATTGTTATATGGACTGGTTTTAAAAACCAGATTACCCCAACGGTTAAATATTTCTACCCGGTTTTTTTCGAAATAATCAACATTTTCAACAACCCAAAAGTCATTTATGCCGTCTCCATTTGGAGTTATAATTTGTGGAACAGGATCTGTCAAATCGTCCAGACATCGGTCTAATGTTACTACAACCGAATCAATCACATAACAATATTTATTTGTAACTGTGAGAATATAGGTTGTAGTAGTTATAGGTTTGGCCAAAGGATTAAAGATATTCGGGTCATCAAGCGTTGCCGCATTATCCCATTTGTAACTCATACCTCCGTTGCCGTTTAACTGAATACTGTCATGAACACAAATTGTAACATCCTCTCCCGCATAAGCAACAGGCGGAGTATCTCTGTCAACGTCAATATCTTTTGTATCAATGATTTTATTCTTGCATCTGCCATAATTATAATAGAGGGAATAACTTGTTAGGTAGGATGGTGAAACTCTTATTGAATCTGAAGTCTGACTCGTACTCCAGTAATAGCTAACACCGGTGAAAGTATTGTCTTTAATAGCCTTTAAGCTAACTGAATCGTTAAGACAAACTCCATCTGCATCAGCTGAGATTTTGGAATCAGGGTAAGGGAAAATATATGGAAATGAAGATTCCGACGGCTGACTTATACATCCATTTATATCAACTCCAACTACAGAAATAAGACTACCAATTCTAAGTGAATCTGTAGCATAAACGTTGGATATTCCTGATTGAAACAGGATAGAATCATGATTATAAAAGAGGTAACTGGGTAAATTTGCAGGTTCAGCAAAATACGTAGCAAAATCGCTAAAACAGATTGAGTCTACAGAACAATTTATAATAACTGACGGTAAAGGCAGTGTATTATAGTGTAGCGTGTCACTGCTTATAGATCTGCAATTAAACTGATCATAGGCTGAAACAGTTATCACAGTGCTATTTACATTTAAACTGACCAGGTTCTTGTTCGATTCAAGAATTTTACTAACATCATCCCTGAATATATATCGATCAAAACCGGGTGTAGCCGTTAGTTGAATAATTTCATTCTGGCAAACAACTCCTGTTTTTGATGCTGTTAGTTTAATATTCTTTAGAGGGATTATAGTCGTTTGAATAGAATTTGATTTGGATGAACATCCATTGATAAGCCCTTCAACCGATATATTATTCCCATTCACAATTGTTTTAGGTTTATAGCGGGTTAGAATTGAATCCTGCATTTCGGTAATTCCATCGAAGAAAATATACCTGTCAAAAGTTTCAGGCATAATATGAAATTCGATCTCCTCACCCTTGCAAATTGTGTCATTCGGTGATTGTGACAATAAAACAATTTGCGGAATTTTTGTTACAATGATTTCAAAATGTTTTGTAACAATCGGGCATCCGGGTTGTGCATCGTTTCTAACGGAAACTGAAATAATGGTATCATTTTTACCGGTTAATACTTCTGTTGTATCGGTTCCAAACGGATTACCATCCCATGAAACTGAATATCCTGAAGGCTTAATATTTGAAATATTTAGGTTCAATATTTCGTTTTCACAGATAGCATAATAAGGATTTATACTGTAGGAAATACCAGTGCACACTTTTGCATATCCAGTTACCTCCGGTGAAGGATCGCTGTTACCGCAAGGCAAATCACCAAGTGCAATTACAGTGATTTTTGCAGAGTCATCTGCGCTAAAACCATTAATTACATGGGAAAGTCCAGTTAATCCAGTCGAAGGGGCTACATAGGCTGCTCCATCAACACTAACTTTATATCCCACTGCTTCAGGTATTGGATCCCAAACAAAAGAAATACTACCGGAATTAGAGACGCCGGGATTTACCTGGGGGATTTTTAGTCTGGGTTTTACTCCTGTGATTATTGCATCACTTTTATTGCCTAGGCATCCCTGATTTGAAGCAGTTACGCTAATAGCCTGATTGTTTAGCCAATCAGAGGTCTCATATATATTATTGTATCCTTCCTGTATTAAATTCGCTCCCCTATAGAAATTATATACATCGTATCCCGCAGGCTTCGCTGTAAACTTTATTGCCTCTCCCTCACAGATTAGATTATTGAGATCAGAACTTGTGAGAACTATTTTTACGGGCTTCTCTTTTACCTTTATCGTAACATAGCTTATTTGTCTAGGACAGAATGGCTTATCGAGATTTTTTATTACTACTGAAATAATAGTATCCTTTTGCGGTGCAACAAATATTGATTTTTGATTCGTGGGAGGAAGAGAACCCCATACCACTTCATAGTTACTTATGTTAAGATTATTGATTACTAGATTCACCGAATCACCGGAACAAATTGTATAATTATTTTCGATAGCATAATAAAACGAACTGCAATTCTCTGCAAATCCAATTGCTGGTTGAGATATTTCACTATTACCACAAACAGAACCTCCCTGTGCCAAAATTGAAATTGTAACTGCTTGTCCAGGCATAAGCGATGTTACAGCTTGATTAAGACCCGTTGCTCCACTTGAAGGAGTGATAAAAGGACCATTATTGACACTTACCAGATAACCTATTGCTCCTGGCACCGGGTTCCAGTAAAAAATCACACTATTATCAGTTGAAAAACTATAATTCACCTGAGGAGTACTTAATGGCTGTAATACACTCATCACTATATCAGAGGATGATACTACACATCCATCATTTTGACCTGTAACATAAACATGTCGCCCGTCAATCGGATCCTCCGCCACATAGAAATTATCAGGACTATCTTTTACCAATTTGTTATTTTCATAAAAAATATATTTCTTCAAATCTGTTGAAAATGCAGTAAATACAATAGGAGTGCCTTTACAAACCGATATGCCACCTGCAGAACTTTGAAGAGTCACCATCGGAGTCTGCGATACCTTAATATTAAAATACTTTTTTACAGAGGGACAAAGTGGTGCCGAATTATTGGTAAGCATTACAGGAATGATAGTGTCCTTCTGAGCGGTATGACTGTAAAAATTGCTACTTGTATTAGATTCGTTATTCCATCTTATAGAATAATCAGGGATATTGACACCGTCAATCGTAAGAATAACATTATCACCTTCGCAAACAACGCGGCTTTGGGCTTGAAGATTATACAGAATTTCTCCACAGTCAATTGATGAACAAGTTACTGCTTCTGAAATTAAACCATTTCCACATGTTGTTGCATCAACAGCCCGAACCCTGATCGAATGACTCTCATTAATTCCTAACCCCGATAAATTGTGAGTTTTCCCCAAAGTTCCTGCACTAGGGATCTGAAATGCTCCGTTATCCAAGCTAATTTGATAAGAAGTTGCACTCGTAATTTCATCCCAGTTAAACTCTATTGATGATGTCGTTGAATTTCCACAATAAACCGCAGGAGCAGGAAGGACATCCTTTACAGTTGTAAAAATATTATTACTCGGAGTGCTTATACAAATATCATTTTTCGCAATCGCATAAACCCTTTCATTATTTGTAAGGGTTGAATAATTGAATATCCGGCTATTGCCTGTTTGAACAGGATTATTTGCTACAAAAAAACTATATTCATCATATCCGGAGGGTAATGCACTAAAACTTATAGACCCTCCAAAACAAATTGTATCATTTACAGCAGAACTTGAAATACTTATAACAGGTGATTCTATAACCTTAAGTACCAAAGTATCGCTTACAATTTGAGTACAACCGTTAATATCTACCACTCCGGCATAAATCTTATCCAGATTTTTAAACCCAGTTCCGATATATTTGCTTTCAGAGGAATTCTGAACCACAGTAGAATTTACATAAAATGAATAATTCTCATAGTTTGAGGGAGATGCATCAAATGTCACTGTCTGATCAGAGCATATTGTATCGAGATCAGCTGAAATCTTAAGCGATACGTTTGTTATAGGATTAATCTGTACTTTTTGAGAAAAAGAAGACGAGCAACCAGTTTCAGAAACAGTTAGTGTAATATTCTTACTTCCGGCTTCTGCCCATCTGACAAAGTAGGGCCCCTCCCCTGAACCGCTAAGAAACATAGGCGAATCAAAACCCCAGGTGAATGTAGGTGAGCTACTATTACTTCCTGTATATTCAATAAACAGGTTTTCATTCTGACATGCCGGAAGAGCAGCCTTAAATTTTGCAATGGGCGTTGGTTTGACAACAATTTTCTGAGTTGAATAGTTAAAACAACCTATTGCATTTTTTGTACCTAAGGTTACAGTGTACTCCCCTATGTTTGAATATGTCTTTACTGGAGGTTTGTAGCCCATGAAGGTAGGGCTGCCATCCCCAAAATCCCATGTCCAGTCAGAATAGTCATTTCCAACGGTATCTGTATTATTGGCAAAAATTACATTAAAAGGACTACAACCGCTAAATGCGTTCACACTGAATGCCGTGCTTGGGATTTGTTCAACTTTTACAAGTTGTTTCATTGTGCTGTCTTTCAAGCATCCATGATCATTTATAACACGCAGCGTAATGTCGTAAGTACCTGGTGTAGAATAGATTTTACATGGCTCGAATTTATCGGAAATTGTAGCATCACCGAAATTCCATAAATAGGAATTTCCGGCAGCAAAATCTGAGGAGTTTGTCATACAAATTGAGTCGGTAATAGCACATATTGAAGCTTTATTTACTCCATACTTTACTTTAGGTTTAGCAAAAACTCTTACAGTTTTAGATGCGGTACCTGAACCTGATGCACAATTGATTGATAGTTTGACAATATAACTTGTATCTCTGCCATTTGTAGTAAAACTATGAACCGGATTCTGAGCACCTACAACCGGGGATCCATCACCAAAGTCCCAGGATCTGGAAACAACCCCGCCGCTTAAATCATTAAATTGGATTGTAAGTATATCACACCCTTCAAGTGGGTCAATATTGGATCCTATAATTGCTGTACACTGTGAATAAGATTTAATAAAAGCGGAGGAAAAAACAAGAAATAAGAACACTTTCCTGAATAGTAAAAAAAAGGGCAATGAAACCCGCTTTTGCTTATTATAAGGGCTTACAGCAGATAAGGTGAAACATGTCATTTCAATAATCTTTTCATAATATAAATACTCTTCAAAAATATTATGATCTGACTATACTTACATAAGTGTTACTACTCGATTGGCGGTATTATTTACCTATGTTTACTAAGTAAAAATACCTGAATGAAATGGGGATTTATACCTGAAAAGTTTAGACACTAAACTTCGGTTTAAAAAAAATGAAGAAACAATTTTACTTAACTATTATTTTGCTCTCTACTTAAAGGAAGATAGAAAAACGATATTGAATCAAATTTCAACCAATTTATTTTTTAAAGCACACATTACCAGACTAATAGAGTTTTTTACCCCGGTTTTGGTTATTAAATTTGATTTATGTCCTTCAACTGTTCTCAAACTTATAAAAAGCTTATCTGCTATTTGAGAATTTGACATTCCCTCACATATCAATTTAAGAACTTCCGTTTCCCTTTTTGTTAGTTCAATATTGTCTTCGTTGGGAGATTTAAGCTTTTGAGCAGGATTATTGATATTAATTATTATTTCCCTCAGAAGTTTTTGTGAAAAGAAACTTTCGCCTTTTAGAATAGCATTAATAGCTTCTTCCAGCTCATTTTTCCCTGATTCTTTCAGTACAAAACCCATCACACCTGCCTGAATCATCTGAAAATAATACTCTTCATCACAGAACATCGATAAGGCAAGAATTTTCAATTTGGGATTTTTTGCAATAGCCATTTTTGTGGCATCGATACCATTTAGTTCGGGCATTGAAATATCCATCAGCACCAGATCAGCTTCCTGCTTATCAATAATATCAAGAAATTCTTTACCATTAGAGGCTTCGGCAACCACCTCCAGATTATCCATTTGCATTATTACAAATTTCAATCCGTCACGAAATAATTTATGGTCATCAACTAGGATCACCTTGAATTTTTTCTTCTCCATAATATATTAAATTATAGGGTATAACTGATCATTTATGCTAATCTGCACAAAGAAACCCTTGTCAATTTTAGTATTAATATTTATATCTCCGTTAAGAGATTTGGTTCTATTTATAATATTTGAGATGCCGTTTCCAGAATGATTTTGCATAACACTTTCCAAATCACATCCGATTCCGTCATCAGCATACCTCAATCCTATAATCCCATCGTAATAATCTAAACTTATGCTAATATTATTGGCATATGCATGCTTGAAAGTATTATTAATTAATTCAATAACAATTCTAAATAAGGCAGATTCAATTTTAGTATTAAACCTCTTTTTTATATCATGCTGAAAGCTAATGTTTTCTTTATTAGTATCGCTAAATTTATTTACAAAAGAATTAATTGCAACAACCAGTCCGAAATTTCTTAAAATGTGAGGACTTATATTATTTGCAATCTCTTTTATGCTGGAGATTGCTTCATCAATTGTTTCAATTGATTTCTCTATGGCAATCGCCTTGTTTTCATCGGTTTTAGCGGTTAATATTGACTTATTATATAATTTTATTGTAGAAAGTAAAGGGCCTAAACCATCGTGTAAGTCCTGTGCAAAACGTTTTCTCTCCTTTTCCTCAGTGTCAATCACGGTATTTAGAATCTGCAAATGCATTCCCTGTCGTTCTGTTACATCTCTAAGAATTGATAATACTGCCTTACTACCCTGATATTCAATTATTCTACTTATTATCTCATAGGTTCTTATTTCCCCGTTTGCAACAACCATTCTAACTTCCAATGCGGAATTACCTGATTCCGAATTCAATAATTCCGCAAAACTGCCTTCAAATTTTCTTATATCGCTGTAATGGATATAATTGATAAAAAACTCCTTTTGTTCAATTTCACTTTTCAGTTCGAATATTCGTTGAAAAGATTCATTAGCCTCAAGAATCTCATAGCTTACACTAGAGATAACGATTCCATCGACGCTACTTTGAAATATATTCTTAAACTTCTTTTCACTTTCCAAAATTTTCTCATCAGATAATATTCGTTCAAGTTCTGTGGCGGCACGGGTAGAATAGATCTTCAAAAGGTCTAATACCAATTCAGGCATTTGCAGTGTTTTTTTCGATAAAACAACCAGAATACCTATGGCCGAATGATTATTATCAAATAGCGGGACACTAGCAAAACTCTTTATTTCATCACCAGAAATAATAATTTTTTCTTCTTCAGGAATATTTATGTTTCTGAGATTCAAAATAATATCTGCTGAAATCCTCTTTTTATATTTTGTATTCTTGAGTGAAAATTCAAAATTATCGATAATTTTTCCATTTCTGCAAGCAGAGAAAGTTTTAATTACCCCATCATCAGTGCTTATAAATTTTCCTAGAATTGCATAATCAACATTCAGAATCTTTTCAATATTTATAAGCAAGATATCAAAAAACAATTCTCCAATTGTCCCACTTGTTTCATCTGCAATGAGACGAATAACTTCCTCGTATTTCTTTTGAATGGTAATATCCCTTCCAACACATTGATATTCAATTAGATTATCATTTGCATCAAATAGTGCCCTGTCTACCCATTCGAGCCATGCAGTTTTGCCCTTGGAGAATGAAATTTTTTGCTTTCTTGTTGTTACAGGGAAATCTATGCTTACTGAATTAATTTCAGGAAAAATATCTGCAAGAGGTTTTAAAAGTTCACTTTCATTAAGATTAATTTGCTTTAATTCTGACTCTGTCATGTTAAAATAATTGCAGAATGCATTATTAATAAAAGAAAGAGTCCCATCAGGTAAAAAACGAATAATTAATTCAGTTTGATCTTCAACTATACTTTTATACCGCATTTCACTTTCACGGAGGCGCGCTTCATTTCTTGAAAGAGTAAGATAATTTCTGATTTTTACTTTGAGTTCTATGCTGTTTATAGGCTTATTCAGGTAGTCAATTGCACCAAGTTTAAAACCCTTTATAAAACTTTGATTATCATCAATTGCTGTAACAAATATTATTGGAATTCTCTTTGTGTCAGGATTTTCCTGAAGTCTGGTGCAAACCTCAAACCCATCCATTTCAGGCATCATTACATCAAGTAAAATCAAGTCTACATTGCGGGATTTTACTAATTCAAGCGCGTTCTTTCCTGAATTTGCAATAATAGATTGATATCCTTCGCTCTCCAGAAAAACTTCAAAAAACTTACATACTGTAAAATCATCATCAACTATAAGAATAGTAGCGGAATAATTAGAATTCTTATCCATTGCGGAATTAGATGATACGAAGGTTAGTACCGATATAACATTGCAATATAATATAATTTAATTTCCCTAAAGTAATTTCGGTTCAACTTTTAAATATTTCCGCTAAAATACAGTAACAAAATAGGGTTTATTTAAAACATTTGTGCTCTTGGTTTACAAAATCCTGCAATTAGTAATAATTCATATCTGTGAATTTAGAATACTTTTAAATCGCATAATCCCTAAAATAGAGCTTATGCTTATCTCGAATTCCTTAATCGATAGTGATTAGTTGGTGAAATACAGCTGTCCAAAGTAATTGAATAATTATGCCTAAAACAAGGGCAGAAGATTTAATCATTGTTTCAGTCAAAAAATTCTTTTTCCATTAATTAGAAAAAAATCAATTTGAAAGCTTTTTTGATAACTGAATTTGTATAAATTTGCATCCCGTTTGTAATATATAGAATTTGGAATTGATCTTTGAAGTGTTTTTTTGATCGCCCGGATGGCGGAATTGGTAGACGCGCTAGTTTCAGGGACTAGTATGAGCAATTATGTGCAGGTTCGAGTCCTGTTCCGGGCACTTTTAGTTCTTTAAACTTTTTGATAATTGGTGAAAATATTTTTATATATTTGCTCCGCTTTTACCAAAAAGTACTTTTTTTATTTATGCCCAGGTGGTGAAATTGGTAGACACGCCAGCTTGAGGGGCTGGTGTTCGCAAGGACGTGCTGGTTCGAGTCCAGTCCTGGGCACTTTAATGAGGTTGTTTCGTTTTAGAGACAACCTCTTTTTTTTTGTATTTCAATCACAAATATTGTTGTAAATTGCGATGAAGACATTTTCTTTGGTTTTCCTTGTGAAAGCACTAAAGCAATATTTATATTTTTTGAAATCTGCTTTTCCGCTCTTTTAAAGTTGCTAAAGAGTGCATATATGGCTCATCTGGTTAAATTTCAGTACTTGTCTTTGTTAAAAAACCGAAAGCAATATGTTTTGGTACAGTATTTGTTTAATACAATTCAAAGCATTAAATTAATTCAATAAATGCCAGGAGGATTTATTATGAAAACAACAACTAAAATATCAATCACTGCAATGTTTCTCCTTGCAATGGGATCAATTGGCCAGTTCGCATTTACACAAGAAACTGATGATGTTTATTTCAGTCCAAAAAAGAATGTGAAAAAGACCACAGAAACTCAGCAGGTAACTACAACCGAATCTCCGGTTGTAAATGAAAGTTTACTTCCAGCTAAGACCGAATCTGCAGTCCAGGAAACTGACGGTCTGACTGACTATGAACGTTATTCTTTAGAGAAAGAAAAAGAGTTTCTTGGCGAAAGTAGTACTGAAAAAACTACAAAAGCAAACAATGACCCAGGTAAGGATACTTTGTATTTTGAAGAAACTCAGGAAGTTCAGTCACCTGATTATACTGAATATGAAGAAACTTCAGATGGCGGTACGGTAATTAACAATTATTATCTGGATGAAACCGACGATTTTTACTACTCTTCACGTATGAGAAGGTTTCATAGCCCATATTACGGCAATAATTATTATGACCCCTGGTATAGTGACATGTACTATTATACCTACGATCCATTTTATTATGGCACCAGCATATATTTTGGTGGATTTGGAGGATTTGGATTCAATAATTACTACTATCCATCCTATTTCAGCAATCGTTATTACTATGATTACTATTCTCCATACTCATACGGCTGGGGATACAATAGCCCTTACTATTATGGCTCCTATTATTCCGGATACAATGGTTATTATGATGGATACTGGGGAAATAACCACCATCACAACGATAACTACGGCAACGGAACATATTATGGACACAGGTCTACCCGTTCAGCTATGTCACCTTATGGCTCAGCCGGTAGTTATGCCGGAACATCTGCTAGAAAGTCTAATGTAGGTAATGACGCCAGATACAGAAGTAGCGGATCTGCTAATGGAGGAACCAGAAATGCTTATTCTGGAACAGAATCCAGAAATTCAACAGGAGCAGTTCGAACAAATACCTCAAATAACAGCCAAGGGGTAAGCAGAAGCGCTACACAAGGAACTACACGAACAAGCAATGGAACAGTAAGAACCACAGGTACACAGGCAGGTACTCAACGTCAGAGTTCTACTGGAACCTATACCCGTCCTTCAAACCGCGATTATACACCTAGCTATTCTAAACCAAGAACATCTGCAAGCCCCGAATATAATCGCAGTGGCAACACCTACAAGAGCACTGGAACTGGCAATCAGGGAACAGGTAATTCAGGTAACACATATACCAGACCTGCTGAAAACACAAGGTCAACTGGTACAAATAACAGCACTACAAGACCTGCTACCAACGGTGGTTCTACATATAGTCGACCTTCATCTGGGAGTACTGGTTATAGCAGCCCTTCAAGAAGTGGCTCAAGTAGCCCAAGCTATAGCAGTCCTTCGAGGAGTAGTTCAGGTAGCTCAAGTAGTCCAAGCTATAGCAGTCCTTCGAGGAGTAGCTCAGGTAGCTCCAGTAGCCCAAGCTATAGCAGTCCTTCGAGAAGCAGTTCAGGTAGCTCTAGCGGAGGATCTTCCTCAGGAAGCAGATCAAGTTCATCTTCTTCAGGAAGCAGTAGTTCAGGAGCTTCACGATCCTCTTCATCTTCTTCCTCTTCATCATCCAGATCAGGTAGGTAATCTTAAATCTCAACATATTGTTTTAAAGGAACAATAAGTAAAAAGTAGACTGAAATCTAATAAAAACAAATCCCCTTTTCCAATAAATTATCCTTTTTGATTTTTTTAGGAAAAGGGGATTTGCAACTTAAGGACAGTTATACCTTATTGATTTTCTGATCATTATTTATCAAAAAATTAAAAACTTAAACGAAATATCGATGAAACGTATTTTAATTATATTATCAGGCGCACTTTTAACACTTTCAAACATAAGTGCACAAAATGAAGAAGATGCCCTTCGATATTCAAGGCAATATATCACCGGAACCGCAAGGTCTGTAGGAATGGGAGGTGCTATGGGTGCCATTGGAGGTGATTTCACATCTTTGAGTATCAATCCAGCAGGTATTGGTGTATACAGGAGTAGTGAATTTACTTTCTCCCCTTCACTAACATGGAACTCCACAAAATCAGATTTTTTAGGGAACAAAATTGAACAAACACGATATGGTATGAAAATAGGCAATATCGGTTATGTTGTTACTAATAAATCAGATAAGGAAAAAGGACTAGTTAGTACTAGTTTTGGATTTGGATATAATCAACTTAATAATTTTAACCAGCAAATCCTGATGTCTGGCACAAGTTCAAATACTTCACTTCTGGATAATTTTACGGATATCTATAATGGCCCATTGCCAAATACTTCTGATTTCTATGAAAATCTTGCGAATGATGTAGATATGATTGCATGGGATTCTACAGCAAGTAAGTACTTTAACGACTTTGAACGAGGTGGTTATGGCCAGAAAATGCAAAGAAGCGTTGTAAGTTCAGGACATATAGGTGAATATGTCTTCTCTGCTGGTACTAATTACTCCAACAAAATTTACTTTGGCGCAACTATCGGGGTACAGCGAGTAAGATTTGAAAAAAGTATTCAGCATACGGAGACCGATCAGGAAAATACCATCGACTATTCTCAAGAGTTTGTTTTTACAGAAGATCTGCTTACCCGAGGCTATGGCTTCAATGCAAAACTTGGGGTAATTGCACGACCTCTGGATTTTATTAGGTTGGGCGCCGCTTATCACTTACCAACGATCTATTTCCTTAACGATCGCTTTAACACAAGTATGCAAGCATGGTATGATCAAAATCTAAATATAAACTCTAAAACTGCTGAATCACCTGATGGAAACTATGATTACACTTTAAAATCCGCAGGAAAATTCGTTGGTAGTGCTGCTATTACCCTTGGAAAAGTTGGTATGGTAAGCGTGGATTATGAACGGGTTAACTATTCAAAAGCAACTCTTGAAGGTTCGGACTATGGTTTTATTGATGAAAACAATGCTATTAACAACAATTTTAAAACTTCAAATAATCTCAGAATGGGTGCTGAATTGAGACTGGGATCCGGCTATTTAAGAGGTGGCTATTCAATTTATGGTACTCCGCTAAAAACTGTTGATCCTAATGCAGATTCTAAATATTCTGTTATTTCAGGGGGAGTCGGTATTCGCAACAGTGATTTCTTTTTGGACTTGAGCTATGCAAGAGGATTAATGAAAGAAGCGTATTATATGTATGTACCTCAAATGACAACTGGTTCCATTAATACATCTAGCTTGAATAATTTAATAATGACAGTTGGATTCCGTTTTTAGGAATTCATAGTTTTCAATTCAAAAAAAGGTGCGTTGTCGCACCTTTTTTTTTGTCTGACTATGATGATACTTGTTAGTGTGGTCGAAAATAGTTGGCTACTTAAAAAAAAATCAATTAATACAAGCTGATTTTTAGTTTTTCGCCACATTAAATATAAGGGGTTTAAACCCTGAAAGATTATTACATTTCGAACGATACGGCAATGGTCAATAAATTTAAAGTATTGGGCATTCTGGGTAGAATTTCTTCCTAAAATACTAGTTATCAAACCATTCCTTGCGCATAAAATAAACTTTAGGCTTTTAACCTTACACAAGAACTAAGCACTCTCCCTGATTCTGGTCCCATATTAAAAATAAGATCCAGAATACTCAGATTCGGAATAAAACCATGTACTTGCGAGAATACTTGTATATATTCAAATGATGAATATCCAGAGTCATATTCAAGCGAGATTTTAGGATGAATTATTGCTCTCAAATCCATAATATCGGATTCATTACCCTCCTCTTTAATTGATTTCTGGAAAGGGATAAAGTCATTAGTGAATTCAGGCATAATTTTACACCCTAGAATTTTTAGAACCTCCTCATTTAGCCTTTGGTTTAGGTCGATTAGGAATGTAAATTCTTTAAAATAAAAGGGCTCAAAACTATCCATATAATACTGGAAATATGGCGAAGAATTGTAAGCTGATACTATACCTTTCCAGTGTAATCGCCGCCAGTCGGTTGCATAATCAATCCTTACATCTTTGAGTTTCAGGCGATGTCCACTTAGATGTTTTACAGGAATACTCAGGCTAAGCCTACCATTGGCACCATAGATATCGCATCTGTTGCGGTAAGATTGTTTCTGGTAAGTATCATGCTGCTCGATTAGAATCACCTGATTAGCATAATACCTGCAATAAAGTTGCAATGGCCCCAGATAACTTAAAGGCAGAATAAACATTTATTCAGCAGCATCAACAATTTTGAAGAAACGGTTCCATCGTATACTTTTTGGAAAACTCTGATTTTGGTTGGTTGATAGCCAGATAAATTTTGGTTTTCCAATGATGTGATCATCAGGAACATATCCCCAGAAACGGGAGTCAGCAGAACGATGCCTGTTATCCCCCATCATAAAATAGTAGTCCATTTTAAAAGTATACTGAGTGGCAACTTGTCCATTTATAAAAATTGCACCATCCTTTACCGAAAGTGTATTGCCTTCATAAGCTTCAATTATTCGGTCAAAAAATGGAAGGTTGTCGATTGTAAGAGGAACAGTAACTCCCTTTTTGGGAATCCAGATTGGTCCATAATTATCAACACTCCATGTAAATTTCTGGCTATTTGGAAATGTTTGGAAATCCGGTTCACTAAATATCTGTCTTTCAACTTTTACAATATTTGGTATTTCTTTTTTAATTTTTTCTGCTGTGGTTTTATTTAATGGGAAATAATATTTTGGATTATTCTGAATCCCAAGATATTCTTCTCCAACTCCATATTTCGACATTACACGAGGATTAAGAGGCTGTCCGTTGGTTTGAACAAGATACTCATACTGAATTCCTAAAAACTCTGATTGAGGTTGTCCATTAATGAAAACATCACCATTTCTCACTTCGATGCTATCTCCCGCAACTGCAACGCACCTTTTAATGTAATTGTCTCGACGGTCAACTGGACGATTAACGACATGAAAATTTCTTGAACTACGAACAATTTTTCTTGCTTGTTCCATATATGATTCCCACGTCCGGATAGTAGTATTTGAATATTTATCCTGTGCACGCGCTCCCTGAGCATATTCTCTAAGAATGGAATAATAGCTTCTTGCAGATTGCTCAACAACTACGGTATCTCCCGCAGGAAAATTAAACACCACAATATCGTTTCTTTTTACATGCCCAAATCCAACCAATCTTTTATGGGGAAGTTGAATCCAATTAAGATACGACTCAGTTTCAAAAATTGGAAGTCTGTTCTGGGTAAAAGGAAATGCAAGCGGTGTATTGGGAACCCTAGGCCCATAGGACATTTTACTAACATAAAGATGATCACCTACAAGCATAGTGCTTTCCATTGATGGTGTAGGAATTTTATAATTCTGGAAAAAATAAATATTAATAAGTGTAACTGCAACCACTGCAAATATAAGAGCATCAAGCCATTCAACGAATGTATTGTTTTTACCTTCCCTTTTTTTCCAAAAAGTCCAGTTTACCTTTTTCGAAATATACAGATCATAAATAATTCCAAGACCGGCTAAATACCAATAATTACCAAGCCATATTACAAACAAAAGATACAGAAATGCTACAGTTCCAAAACGGAAATATTTATGCTTACGAAATTCGAACATAATAGGGATTTTATTTTATAGATTTAAACATTCGATTCAGACGAATACCACGGATTCCGTTATCAGGATCCAGCGAAAACCATATTGCTACAGCTTTTCCAACCAGATGGTCTTCCGGAACAAAGCCCCAGAAACGGGAATCGGCAGAATTATGCCGGTTATCACCCATGACAAAATAATAATTCATTTTAAAAGAATATGAAGTGGCTAATTTACCATTAATGTAGATACTATCACCCTTCACCTCCAGCTTATTTTTTTCATAAACTTCTATAATTCTTCTGTATAACGGAATGTTATCAGAATTTATTTTAACACTCATACCTTTTGCAGGCACCATAAGAGGACCAAAATCATCTTCTGACCATAAATAATGCGGAGAATGAGGAAATATTTCGCCATTTTTAAATGATATAACAGGCTCAGAATATCTTATAACACTCTGTATTACAGGGAAAGATGATAATTTCTCTGCTTCATTCTTGTTCATGTTTATAATGTATAACGAATTGCTCGGATTATAAATAGCTTCGCTATCTGATATGCCCAGTTCATGCAAGCTTTCTTTGCTTAAGGGTATATTTCTGGTTTTCACATAATATTTAAATTGTAGCTGTGGCAATTCTGGAATTTTTATCCTATTAACAAAAACTTCTGAGGAGACAATTCTAATTGAATCACCAGGAATCCCAATACACCTCTTTATATAATTGTCGCATTTATCTGTAGGATTAGTTACAAACGAAAAACGTGTCTGAAGATATTCTCGCCCAAACTGACGTAAAAGTGAGTAATAGTTTTGCCCCGGATACTGGAGTACAACAGTATCACCTTCTGGAAAATTAAAAACAATAATATCATTGCGTTTCACTTCGGAAAGGCCTTTTAGTCGTTTGTAAGGTAAATTGAGAGCCTTTGAGTAGGTTAGTTTTCCATTTGGAAGCAGATTTGGTATAAAAGGTATGGACAAAGGTGTATTTGGAAGTTTCGGACCATACGATATTTTGCTTACAAGCAGATAATCCCCTGCCAGTAATGTGCTTTCCATCGAGGGAGTTGGTATTTTATAAGCTTCAATAAACAGGGTGCGAATGGCAAGTGTAATAAGCAGAGCTATGATTACAGCAAGAACAATATCCCCAAAAAAACTGACAAAACTGGGTAACTTTTTAACAGTAAGAAATGGAAACTGGAGAAAACGAGTAAAATATGCAGCAAAGATGATGAGAATCCCAGAAATGAGCCACAAATATCTAAACCACAGGCATAACAAGCCATACAGTGAGGCTGTAAGAATAAAATACAATAAACCTTTTAAAGTGATTTTTTTCATTTGCCTTACAACCCAAGTACATCCCGCATTGTGAAAACTCCTTTTTTGTCTTTCAAAAACTCAGTTGCCAAAACAGCTCCCAGGGCGAACCCTTTTCGTGATTTAGCAAAATGTTTTAAATTAATAAAATCGACATCAGATTCGTAAATTATTTCATGTATTCCTTTGATATCGCCCTCTCTGATTGAATTTATTAAAATACTTTGCTCATTCTCCGAAGCCTCTAAACTCCATGATTTCTTTCTGTCGAGACCCGAGATTATCTGTTCTGCAATAGAAATTGCTGTTCCACTTGGGGCATCGAGTTTTTGCGTGTGATGAATTTCCTCCAATCTCACATCGTATTGTTTGAAGTTATTCATGATACCTGCGAGATATTCATTAACGGCAAAAAGAATATTAACTCCAATGCTGAAATTCGAAGAATGAAAAAGTGCCTGATTATTGGAATAACACAATGCTGATATTTCTTTCAGCTCTTTGTTCCAGCCAGTTGTCCCGCAAACAATCGGAATATCTGCATTGAAACAAGCACGGATATTATTTACTGCAGAATTAGGAATTGAAAAGTCAATGACAACATCAGCTTTCTTAAGGTTTTCTTTTTTCAGATCATGTTGATTGCTTACATCTATTATTAAAACAATAGAATGTCCACGTTCCAAAGCGATCTTTTCAATCTCCTGCCCCATTTTACCATAACCTATCAGTGCGATTTTCATTACAATATATTTTTTTGCTAAAAGTAATACTTTTAAAAAGACCTGATTCCCTTAAACAAAAATGAGTGTCCTTTTGAGACACTCATTTTTGAAATAAAATTTGTAAAACTATGCTTGTGCCTGTTTTACAACTGCGGCAAAGGCCTGAGGATAGTTCATCGCCATATCTGCAAGAGCTTTTCTGCTCAGCGTGATATCTTTCTTGTGAAGGAGGCCGATGAATTCGGAATAGGATAAACCAAATTCGCGAACCCCTGCATTGATCCTCTGGATCCACAATTGTCTGAAATGTGCTTTCTTGGTTTTTCTGTCCCTGTAAGCATAGGCCATACTGTTATCCAGTGCGTTTTTTGCTACAGTCCAGACGTTTTTCCTTCTTCCGAAGTAACCCTTGGTCTGGTTTAAGACTTTTTTTCTTCTGGCTCTTGAGGCTACAGAATTCGTTGCTCTTGGCATTTTTCTTCTTTTTTAGAGTGAAAAGCGTTCCGTTCTTTTTTTAGGAAACTTGATAGCTCAACACTCGGGTTAAAACTAAATTTATTTCATTGCGAGGAGAGCCTTAACGTTGTTCAGGTCAGTTTTGTGAACTGTTCCGAAATACGTCAGATTCCTTTTTCTTTTAGTTGATTTCTTGGTCAAAATGTGACTTTTGAAAGCATGCTTCCTCTTGATCTTTCCCGTACCTGTAAGAGCAAATCTCTTTTTAGCTCCGGGATTGGTTTTCATCTTAGGCATCTGTTCTACTATTTATGATAATTAATGAATTCTATTTTTTCTTTTTGGCAACTTTAGGCTTAGGACTGAGAAGCATTGTCATTCTTTTTCCTTCCAGTTTAGGAAGTGATTCAACCTTACAATCTTCCTCAAGTTCCTGAGCGAAACGAAGTAAAAGAATTTCTCCCTTTTCTTTATAAAGGATTGTTCTTCCTTTAAAGAAAACAAAAGCTTTTACTTTAGCTCCTTCTTCCAAAAATTTCTGAGCATGTTTAAGCTTAAAATTGTAATCATGTTCGTCGGTATTAGGGCCGAACCTGATTTCTTTAACTACAACTTTTGTAGTTTTAGCTTTAATTTCTTTTTGTTTCTTTTTCTGCTGATAAAGAAACTTCTGAAAATCGATAATCTTACAAACTGGCGGATCAGCGGTTGGTGATATTTCAACCAAATCGAGCTCAAGCTCAGCTGCCAGTTTTAGTGCATCAGGGATTGAAAATAATCCTGGTTCACTAATATTATCGCCTACCAGACGAATTGTTTTAGACCGGATCTGCTCATTGATCCGGAAATTCTGTTGATCTTTTGGTGCGGGTGGTCTTACACCGCCACGCCTGTACAATGGACCTGCTATGATTAAATCCTCCTTATTTAGTTAATACCTACTTACTATCTATTGCTTCAAGAAGTTTGTTAACTTCATTTTGAATAAAAACTGCAAATTCATCCAGTTTCATACTCCCTTTATCTCCATCTCCCTGCTTTCTGACCGAAACTGTATTGCTTTCCATCTCCTTTTCACCAACTATTAACAGGTATGGAATTCGCTTTAACTCATTATCCCTGATCTTCTTACCTATCTTTTCGTTCCTCAAATCAATCAGAGTGCGAATATCGGAATTATTTAGAAAATCTGAAACTTTTTGAGCATATTCCTCATATTTTTCGCTAATAGGCAGAATAACAGCCTGATCCGGTGTTAACCAGAGTGGAAATTTACCTCCGGTATGCTCAATTAAAACTGCAACAAATCGTTCCATTGAACCAAATGGAGCACGATGAATCATTACCGGGCGGTGCTTGAGGTTGTCGGCACCTGTATATTCAAGTTCAAAACGTTCTGGGAGGTTATAATCAACCTGGATTGTTCCAAGCTGCCACTTCCTGCCTATTGCATCACGAACCATGAAATCAAGTTTCGGTCCGTAAAAGGCAGCTTCTCCCAGAACAGTAACTGTTTTCAGTCCCTTTTCTGCAGAAGCCTCAATGATAGCATTTTCTGCTTTTTCCCAATTTTCGTCACTTCCAATATATTTATTTTTATCATTGGGATCGCGAAGTGATATCTGTGCTGTATAATCGTTAAAATCAAGTGCTTTAAATATATACAGAACTATGTCGATCACCTTTGTGAATTCATCTTTAAGCTGATCAGGTCTGCAGAAAATATGTGCATCGTCCTGAGTAAATCCTCTGACTCTTGTAAGTCCATGTAATTCACCACTCTGCTCATAACGATAAACAGTTCCGAATTCAGCATATCGAATAGGCAGATCACGGTAGGAATGTTGCTTTGAATTGTAAATCTCACAATGGTGAGGACAATTCATTGGTTTAAGCAAAAACTCTTCTCCTTCCTGAGGTGTGCGGATTGGTTGAAAACTATCTTTCCCGTATTTTGCATAGTGACCCGAAGTAACATAAAGTTCTTTTTGGCCAATGTGTGGTGTAATAACTGGCTCATAGCCGTACTTCCTCTGTATTTTTTTCAGGAAATTCTCGAGACGTTCACGTAACTGTGCACCTTTAGGCAACCAAAGTGGCAAGCCGGCTCCAACTTTCTGCGAAAACGTAAATAATTCAAGCTCTTTACCTACTTTTCTATGATCTCTTTCTTTTGCCTGTTCAAGCATTACGAGATAATCATCAAGCATTTTCTGTTTTGGAAAAGTAATGCCATAAATGCGTGTCAGCATCCTGCGTTTCTCATCTCCACGCCAGTAAGCGCCGGCAATACTAAGCAATTTAATCGCTTTGATATGGGATGTATCGGGTAAATGCGGGCCTCGACACAAATCTGTAAAATCTCCCTGTGTATAAAAAGAAATTGTACCGTCTTCCAGTTCGGAAATAAGTTCAACTTTATATTCATCTCCTTTTTTAGAGAAAAATGAAATCGCCTCATCTTTTGTAACAAGCCTCCTGTTATAAACTTCAGAAGCCACTGAGAATTCCTTCATTTTAGCTTCGATCTTAACTAGGTCAGCTTCGGTAATCTGCTTTCCTTCGCCAGGGTCAACATCATAGTAGAAACCGTTTTCAATTGCAGGTCCAATTCCGAATTTTATTCCCGGGAATAATGATTGTAATGCCTGAGCCATAAGGTGAGCTGATGAATGCCAGAAAGCATGTTTTCCTTCGGAATCATCAAACTTATGAAGTTTCAGGCTAGCATCGGTTTCTATTTGTCGGGTTGCATCCCAGATATCACCATTGACGGTGGCTGCAATCACTTCTCTTGCCAGACTATTACTCAGACTTTTAGCTATTTCAAGAGCGGTAATCCCCTTCTCAAATTCTCTGACCGACTTATCCGGAAATGTAATTTTTATCATTATCTGTTCATGCAATTTTAAAACAATTTGCAAAAGTAGGTAAAAAACTTGATTAATAATACCGGGGATTAAGAAATTCAATGTGTTTTTCACAAAATTTCACGTATAGAATAACGTATATTTGAATTTTAGTATTTTTAAGTTCGATTGTCAAATCGAGCATCTACGTTATCTTGATGAATATATTGAAATTTTTCAAGAAATATAATGCATTAATAATGAAATGTTTAACAAGTTGAATTGAAATATTTAATTATGCAACCATCTGTCTCCCAACATTATAATTCAGTTATATCTTTACTTGAAATCCAACTTAAAAAAAAGCTTAAAGCAGATGTAATATTGTTTGTGTTTCGACTAATTACATTTCTATCAATTCCTGCATTTATTTTCCTGTATTTCAAGTATAATTCCAATGCACTTTTATTGCTTTTTTCTTTTTTAATTTTTATTCTATTCATTTTTGGGGTCAATCTTGATTCAAAAAATAAGTTCAAAATAAACCTGCTTAAAAATAAAATACAGATAAACCAAAATGAACAGAGGTTTCTGGATCACAAATTCCATGATCGCCCGACAGGAAGCGACTACAGCAATATTAACCCACATTTTGCTGATGACTTTGATATTTTTGGGGAAGGATCACTTTTTCAGTATCTGAACCGTTGTGCTACAAAAACCGGAGAAAAAAAACTTGCTGAAGATCTCAGTAATTTCGGGCTAAATAGTGAATTAATTAAGGAAAGACAAAGTGCAATCAAGGAACTATCTGAGAAATCTGATTCTATTCAGAACTTTCAGGCCTATGGAATGCTTTTTTCCGAAACCGGAAATGAGCAAACCAACCTTCAGTCCTGGCTGGATGAAACATCACCAAAACTAAAATGGCTTCGTTTTTTATGTATTTCTATACCTATACTAAATGCATCCTGGATTGCATTAGTAATTGCAGGATTATTTACATTCAATTCTTTGCTTAGTCCGATTTTACTAAGCTTGCTAATTGTTTTTTTGAATCTCCGAATTATTAATAAGGCTCATGTGAAACTGGGAAATACTGCTAAAACCTTTGAAAAATACAAGTATCTTCTTACTCTAATTGAAAATGAGACTTTTGAATCTGCAGAACTTATCCGCATACAGAAAAAACTTAGTTCCAATAGCATAAAAGCCAGTGAATCTTTAACATACCTCAATAAACTCCTCAGCAGATTCGACATCAGATATAATGTTATTGTTTCATTCCTTCTGAATTCGTTAGTGATTTTTGATATTCAGATCTACTCCCTTCTTGAAAAATGGAAAGAGAAAAACAAAAGCATAGTTCCTCAATGGTTTTCAGTATTGTCAGAAATAGATAGTTTAATCAGTTTTGCGGTTTTTGCCTTTAATAACAATCCATCCCTTATCTATCCTGAAATTTCAAACGAGGATTTTTTGCTACAAGCTGAAGAACTTGGTCACCCGATTTTGCATCATTCTGTACGAGTATGCAACAATGTATCACTTAGTGGAAATCCAGCAGTAATGGTTATTACAGGCGCAAATATGGCCGGCAAAAGCACATTTCTAAGAACCATTTCCGTTAATTTATTGCTGGCAATGAATGGTTCGCCAGTTTGCGCAAAAAAATTTCTATTCACTCCTTGTGTTATTATGTCGAGCATAAAAATTCAGGATTCGCTGTTTAAAAACCAGTCTTATTTTTATGCGGAACTACTAAGAATTCAGGAGATAATAAAACACACACAAACTAATACAAAAACACTCGTCATTCTTGATGAGATATTACGTGGAACCAACACCAGGGATAAGCAAACTGGTTCTCTGGGTATACTCGAAAAACTCATCAGCCAGAATGCAGTAGTAATTATTGCCACACACGACCTGGTTATTGGTGAACTGGAAAAGAAATATCCTAAAATAGTTGTAAATCAATGTTTTGAAGTTGAACTGACCAATGATCAGCTAGTTTTCGACTACAAATTAAAAAGAGGAATCAGTCAGAAGATGAATGCTTCCTACTTAATGAAAAAGCTTGAGATAATTGATTAAAAAGTTTTGTTGCAGGGTTAAATTAGGAAAAGGTTGCTGTTACAACTGATATATTGCGTCAGTCTTAATCGGACTTTCACAATCATTAAATTCCTTTTTCTCAGCGGGTATATTTTAATTGCCTTAACAGTGTTGCAAGGGACAAAATGGTCGTAGAAAATGAGGTAAAAACAAAAAGAGATCCGATCCCTTAAAGAGATCGGATCTCCTCCAAAAATGTTTTAACCTGATATCTGAGATTAAAAAAGGGTAGACTCAGTTATTTAGGAATAATAAAAAACGTACAACAAACCCCACAAAATTTAAATACTCTAATTGCCTGTAAAACAAATAATTAAATCTAAATCATTTATTATCTGATTATAGATTTTCCTCAATAAAATCCGTCATCTTAGTATAAAGGTGAATAGTCGAGTTCCCACCATAAATGCCATGATTCCTGTTGGGATAGAATTGCATGTCGAACTGTTTGTTGTTTTCAATAAGCTTCTGAACGAGTTCAACTGAGTTCTGAAAATGCACGTTATCATCGGCCATACCATGAACCAGCAATAGTTTTCCTTTCATCTTCTGAACATGGTTTATTGGCGAATTATCATCATAACCTGATGCATTATCCTGAGGTTTTCGCATAAATCTTTCAGTGTAAACGGAATCGTAATACCTCCAATTCGTAACGGGAGCAACGGATATTGCCATTTTAAATACATCGGCTCCTTTAAAAAGACACAGCAGACTCATATAGCCTCCATAACTCCAGCCAAAAATTCCAATTCGGGAAGCATCGATATAGGATTGTTTCCCAAACCAGCTCGCAGCAGCTATCTGATCCTGCGTTTCATATTTTCCAAGTTGCAGGTAAGTCGATTTACGGAATTCCTCTCCTCTGCCATCTGTCCCTCTTCCATCAACACATACAACGATATATCCTTTTTGCACCAACATCTGATGCCAACTGTCGGAAAATGAAAATGCATCAGTAACACTCTGTGACTGAGGCCCTCCATATACATACATAAATAATGGATATTTTTTATCAGGATTAAAATCTGCCGGTTTCATTATCCAGGCATTAAGATTCAGATTTTCTCCGGCAGGTATACTTATAAACTCATGCTTAACAAAATTGAACTCTTTCATTTTAGCTTTAAGTTCTGAGTTTTCTTCAAGTACGCGTATTATCTTACCTCCGCTACTGTAAAGAATATACTTTGAAGGAGCATCAAACGAAGAATGGTCCAGAATATAATATTTGAAACTGCTGCTGAATTCAGCATCACTCCAGCCTTCTTCAGTACTGATGCGAAGCTTTTTACTCCCATCGGTGCGGATTGAATATACATCCTGTTTTGTAGCTCCCTGCTCATGGGAAAGATAATATAAACTGTTTGTTTTGGAATCAAATCCCTTAAAACCACAAATGTCAAAATCGCCCGATGTTATTGGCTTTATCTCCCTTTTTATAAAATTATACAAATAAAAATGCAACCAGCCATTTCGCTCCGATTGAATAATAAAATTCTGTCCATCAGGTAAATAAGTTAAGGTATTGTCAGTTGGTTCATTGATATATTTTTTGTTTTCTTCCTTAAACACAACTTCAGATTTCCCAGTTGAAGCATCAGCGTGAAGGACTTCCAGAACATTTTGCAAGCGGTTGAGTCTCAATATTCCGAGTTTTTCAGGATCTTTCGACCATATTATTCTCCCAATATACTGATCAGTTTCATCGCCAATATCCATCTTAACCGTACTTCCGGTAACCAGATTAAAACTGTGAATTGTTACCAGTGAATTTGCCTCTCCGGCTTTTGGATACTTGAATTTATTTTCTTCAGGATAGAGATTTTTGTACATAGTGAGACTGAATTCCTTAACTCCCGATTCATCAAAACGATAGAATCCGATTTTTTTACTATCGGGAGACCAAACAAAACCTTTTGAAAAACCAAACTCCTCCTCGTAAACCCAATCGGTAGAACCGTTTATAATTTTGTTCACTTCACCATCACTGGTAATCCGGGTTTCATTTCCGTTTTCAATATCCGTAATAAACAGATTATTATCTCTTACGAATGCAACTTTTTTTCCATCGGGGGAGAATGTAGCCAACTGCTGTTTTCCTTTTGTTGACAATGGAGCCAGTACTTTTTTTTCCAGACTATAAACATAATATTCTGCTTTAAATGAACGTCGGAATAATCGTTCCTTCGCAGTACTGATCAGTATCTTTTTTTCATCGGCACTGAATTCATAGTCGTTGATATTTTTGATTGCAGGATTATCCAGTGTATAAACTACATCTACCTTTTCACCGGTTCCATAATCCCAGCGGACAATACTTTTACCCTCCTCAAGAGTAGTATAATAAAGCCCGTCGTTCATAGAACGAAGGTTATCAGTCGACCCAGGATAAAAAGTAAAATTCTTATAAATATCGTCCAAACTAATCAGTCCTGATTGTACCTGAGCAAATGAAACTACAGAAAATCCGCACAATATAAGCAGCAAATACAATGACTTCAGGAAATTTTTCATGAAATATACGTTTTGGTTTATTATAAATCTTTGATAGGTAAGTTCTAATATTTAGAATCTTTGATTTTTTAAATATATTAAAAAACACAATACTAAAATCGGTTTGCGCTAAATCCACCGTCAACCGCAATACACTGACCAGTGATATAAGAAGAAGCGGGCATCGCAAGAAATGCAGCAAGACAAGCTACTTCAGATGCCTGACCAACCCGTTTCATGGGTGTTTTATCAAGTATCGCATTCAGGTATTCCTGATTTTTAAGCACCTGTTCGGCTAACGGAGTCTGAATGTACCATGGAGCAATAGCATTTACGCGGATATTATCTGAAGCCCATTCCACCGCCAGGTTAGCTGTCATCTGATTCATAGCTGCTTTTGTCATTCCATAGACAATTCCGGTACGCATATGTCCAAGTCCAGCAACAGATGAAATATTGATTATTGCTGCATTTCCAGAAGACTTCAACAAGGAATGAAAGCCAATGCTCAGATCAAAAGCAGAATGAAGATTTGTATTGAAGATTTTTGAATATTCCTCCTCCGAATAATCTTTTGCCGGTTTCCGGATGTTGGTTCCAACGTTATTTACTAGAATATCAAGGGAATTCCATTTAAGACTTATTTCCGTAATCAACTTTTTGCGATCAACCGGAAGGCTCATATCAAGTACTGAGAAATGCAATCGCCCTTTTTTATCAGAATGTTTTTCCTCCATCTGCTCCAGTTCATTCCTGTTTCGAGCAACAATATGAACTTCGGATCCCAGAAGTAAAAACTCCTCGGCAATTGCACGACCAATTCCTTTACTAGCGCCGGTGATAAGTGCTTTTTTATTATTTAGGTTCCAGTGTTCCATAACTTTCCATGTATTTAACCGATTCCGTTTGAATGAAACTCCAGGCTTTCTGAACGTGCTCTCTGCTTACAGAAGTCTGACCAATCTGCATCCTGAGATAAACCTGTCCACGTATTTTAGTGTGTGAAAGATAAAGCTTGCCTGAAGAATTCAGATGATGGAGAAAATTAAGGTTTAATGCGTTAATTTTTGGAATTTCATTCATTCCATCGGGACAAAAAGAAAAACAAATCAATGCCAGATGTTGAGGTTCGAATAACCGGAATTCCTTTGATTGCTTGATTTGCAACGCCAGTTCATTTGCCCACAAAATATGATTGGATATTTTAGTCTTTATTTCTTCAGTTCCCATTTCACGAATTACGAACCACAACTTTAAAGCACGAAATCTCCTTCCCAGCTGAACTCCCCAATCACGGTAATTGTTAACTATCGAATCAGGTCTGGTCTTCAGGTATTCCGGAAGTATTTCAAAGGTTTTAATCAGAGTTTCTTTATCTCTCACAAAATATGCAGAGCAATCGAAATTTGTAAAAAGCCATTTATGGGGATTAAAAACATAGCTGTCGGCATTTTCAATTCCTTCAATTAAATAACGATGCTCAGGTAAAACCATTGCTGAACCAGCGTATGCAGCATCAATATGAAGCCAGATATTGTATTTCCTGCAGATTGCAGATATTTCTTTTACAGGATCCATTGCACATGTGCCTGTTGCTCCCACTGCTGCCACAACACAGATAGGTATTAGCCCTGCTTTAATATCCTGTTTTATGATTTCTTCCAGTTTCAGGGGATTCAAAGCAAGAGCCTCATCTATTGCGATTTTCCTGAGGTTTTCGCTTCCAATACCCGAAATTTTTACAGCCTTTTCAACCGAAGAATGAGCCTCACTGCTACAATATATTCTGAAATTTGCTGATTGTATCCCCTTTTCGTTAATTGCAAAAGAACTATACTTTTCACGGGCTGATAAAATAGCAACAAGCGTGGAGGTAGATGCGGAATCCTGTATTACACCTTCGAACTCTGCCGGAATTCCGGTCATTTCTTTGAGCCAGCACATTACTTTTTCCTCAAGTTCTGCTGCTGCAGGTGAAGTTTCCCAAACCATACACTGAGCCCCCATGGTAGCGGTCATCATTTCTGCGAGTACAGATGGATAGCTTGAATTAGCCGGGAAGTATGCAAAAAAATTCGGACTCTGCCACTGGGTTATTCCCGGAAGAATAATGCGGTTCACATCATCAATAATAGTTTCCATGCTCTCGCTTTTTTTCGGGGGAGATGCTGGAATCTGCCCGAAAATTTCCCCGGGTTTTACAAGACTTTTAACCGGCAGTTCCTCAACATTTTCAATGTAATCCGCCATCCAATCGGCCACTTGATGAGCATATTTCCTGAATTCCTGATTATCCATGTGAAAGTTTTTGGTATTTTTAGCACATCAAATTAAATAAATAATTCGAATACTTTGCCGTTTTTACCTAGAGATAAAAAGAAATTCTCATTATCATGATAATACCTGTATTATCTGAAATTCAGAATTCCTTGTTTTGCAAAATCAGCTTAATCATTATAATCTGGGTAGAGTTTGGCACGCTATTTGAAATTTATCATTCAGAAACAAATCAATACCCTGAGCCATGAAAAATATAGCCATTTTCCTCCTAACCCTTCCTTTGCTACTAACAAGTTGCCACAAGGATCCCTTTGCCGATTTTACTGTTTCTAACTCCTGGATAGGAGTTGGTGAGAGTGTTTTTGTAACCAACAGATCTATTGATGCCGAAGCTTTTGAATGGAATTTCGGGGATAACTATTTTTCTAACAGTTTTAATGCATCACATTATTACGATCAGCCGGGAGACTACACAATCCAGCTAAAAGCCAACAATAATGGTGCTACAGACGTTGCACAAATGGTCGTTTCAGTTGGTGCCAGCGTTGAAATTACAGTTGAAGAATATCTTGAGCCTTTTTATCTGGTTACCGACATTAGTGTTATTCTTTATCCTTCAGTAATTGATTGGGAAAAGCAGACAAATAAGGTAGCAGAAGGTTTTACAAACAGTGCTGGTGTAGTGAGCTTCGACCACTTGTATAGTCAAAGATACTATGTTGATGTATATGGCCCAAATCACGATAATTTGCAGCTAGCTGCTGAAGATGTAGGCTGGATCGAAACCCCCGTGTTGCTTGGTGGTAGAATTATTCCATTTACTGCTGTTGTCGATTATTATCCTCCGGCAAAGAAATCCCTTCTTAATCGTCAGGAGTTAAGAGTTCTGAGAAAAACAGAAGCCGGTGAGCATGCTGCCCGAATGAAATCCGACCACAAGAAATAGAGAAATTTCAGGCTTTCTCCAAAAGAATGAACGCCTAAACTATAAAAAGCTTAATGCAGGTTTGAAAATGCAGGTCTCAAGATCAATGCTTTTTTAACCTGCATTTCGGTTTTTCACCTCTCGGTACAATCGACATGCCTATTCTTCGGCTTGAGCGTTTTCTGTTAACGATTTTATTTGCTTATTTTGCACTTCTGAAAATTCAGAAAAAGTTTTAATTAAATTATTCCAATTCAGTATGAAATGAGTTGCTTGTAGAATAAATTAAAGCAACTGTTAAGGAAGGATTATAAATGATATCAAAGAAAAAAAAATAAAATGGCAAAAGAACTTACTACACGGGCAGAAAACTATTCCCAGTGGTACAACGATCTGGTAATCAAAGCAGATCTGGCAGAAAATTCGGCAGTCAGGGGATGTATGGTTATAAAACCTTATGGTTATGCCATTTGGGAGAAGATGCAGGCTGCTCTTGATAAAATGTTTAAAGATACAGGACATTCAAATGCCTATTTCCCGCTTTTCATACCTAAATCCTTTTTTAGCAAGGAAGCTAGTCATGTAGAGGGATTTGCCAAAGAATGCGCTGTAGTTACTCACTACCGACTCAAAATTGATGAGGTAAACGGAGGTGTTATGGTTGACCCTGAATCCAAGCTGGAAGAGGAGCTTATTGTAAGACCTACCTCAGAAACCATTATTTGGAGTACTTATAAAAACTGGATACAATCTTACCGCGACCTTCCTTTGCTGATCAATCAGTGGGCCAATGTTGTTCGCTGGGAAATGAGAACCCGTTTGTTCTTGAGAACAGCTGAGTTTCTTTGGCAGGAAGGACACACCGCTCATGCTACCAAACAGGAAGCCATTGAAGAAACCATGAGAATGGTTCATGTTTATTCCGATTTTGCCGAAAATTTTATGGCTATGCCAGTAATTATCGGACGGAAAAGTGAAAACGAGAGGTTTGCGGGTGCACTCGACACCTTTTGCATCGAAGCGCTCATGCAGGACGGTAAAGCTTTACAGGCTGGAACTTCACATTTTCTTGGACAGAATTTCGCTAAAGCTTTTGACGTTCAATTCGCAAATAATGAAGGTAAACTTGAGTATGTGTGGGCAACTTCATGGGGTGTTTCAACACGACTAATGGGTGCATTGGTAATGGCTCATTCCGATGATCACGGATTGGTACTTCCTCCGAAACTCGCCCCTATTCAGGTTGTTATCGTTCCTATTTACAAGGGATTGGATCAGGTACCCGGACTAAATGCTGTTGCAGAGAGAATAAAAAAGGAGCTGGAAGCAAAAGGAATTTCAGTTAAATATGATAATCGCGACACTCATAAACCAGGTTGGAAATTTGCTGAATATGAACTTAAAGGGGTTCCCGTTCGTTTGGCTCTTGGTCCACGAGATCTGGAAAATGGCAGCATCGAAATCGCCCGTCGTGATACTCTGGAAAAGAAAGTCATTCCTCAGGAAAACATTGCAGATTACATTGTTAAGCTTTTGGATGAAATTCAGGAAAACATCTTCAATAAAGCCCATAAATTTAGGGATGAGAATATCACTCTTGTATCGTCCTGGGCAGAATTTAAAGAGGTTCTGGATAACAAGGGCGGATTTGTTTCTGCTTACTGGGATGGTACCGCTGAGACGGAAGTTAAGATTAAAGAAGAAACAAAAGCAACCATCCGTTGTATTCCTTTGGATACTGAAGAGAATGTAGGCACTGATATTTTCAGCGGAAAACCCGGTAAATACAGGGTTCTTTTCGCTCGGGCTTACTAAGATTCAGGATAATATTGAGATTCACTTTTAACAACCAACCAAAATGGCCAGACATCAGTACCTCTGTTGAATTCAAGGGTTACCGATATCTGGCTAATTTGTTATCTAGTCAAAGACTATTGTCTTTTTCCCATTTAACAGAATTCTGTGCTCAGCATGAAAATAAACTGCTCTTGCCAGCACTATTCTTTCCAAATCTCTTCCTTTGCGAATTAGGTCTTCCGTAGTATCGCGATGTGATATTCGCACTATATCCTGTTCTATAATCGGACCCTCATCGAGATCCTCTGTAACATAGTGACTTGTAGCGCCAATAATTTTCACACCCCTCTCGTAGGCTTGTTTGTAGGGGTTCCCTCCCATGAATGCCGGTAGAAATGAGTGGTGTATATTTATAATTCTGCCGGGATATTTTTCTATAAAATTACCGGATAAGACTTGCATGTACCTGGCAAGAACAACCGCATCGATTTCATTATCTGCAAGTAGTTTTAATTCGGATTCTTCCTGCGCTTTTTTATTCTCCGGTGTAATGGGGAAAACATGCAAAGGAATTCTGTGATAGTCGGCCATTGGTTTTACATCAGCATGGTTGGATATAATCAGAGGAATCTCAACAGGATAATCAGCAAGTCTCTGTCTCCATAATAGCTCCTGTAAGCAATGCTCATATTTCGAAACAAAAACTGCAATTCTCAGTTTTCTACCCGTAAAATTAATTTTCCAAGTTGCATTCAGATCAGACGCAAGTGGTTCAAAGGTTTCCTCAAGATTTTCAGGTCGAATGCTAAAGTTCTCTAAATCCCAAACCACCCTGAAAAAAAAAGTTTTTTCGAGAGTGTCGACATGTTCATGCAGTGAGATAATATTTCCTCCATTATCAGAAATAAAACCCGAAATTCGGGCAACAAGTCCTTTGCTATCAGGACATGAAAGTAGCAGAATTGCTTTGCGGTTGGGCATAATTTAGGGTCTTTGCGCAAACATACAAAAAAGACTGATACGGCTTTACTGTTACCAGAGATAATATGAATTGCACGAAAAGTGAACAAGGGTTCTTTTATTAAATAGTTTAAACATGCGTACTCCCCCGTTTCAACTCAATCACCGTAATTTCAGGCGGGGTTCCAACACGGCCAGGAAACGCAATATACCCAATTCCAATATTTACATACAAATGCTGCTTATCAACCGTGTACAAGCCACCCCAACGCGGATATTTCATTTTAACAGGGCTCCATCTCCAACCGGGAATCCGAATTGCAAACTGCATTCCATGAGTATGACCGGAAAGGGTGAGATCAATATCAGTTTTCTTTGTTACCTGTGCATCCCAATGTGAGGGATCATGTGACATGAGAATTTTAAATGGAAGGTCATTTACGGGACTCATAGCTTTTCCTAAATCACCATATTGCGGAAATGGAGGTAATCCCCAGTTCTCAACCCCTATTAAAGCAATTTCTTCTCCGTCTTTCTGAAGTCGTACTGATTCATTTCGTAACAACTTAAATCCCATCTCAGAATGATGCTTGTATAAATCCAGCATATTCTCATTGAGCTGTTCCTTCGATGCCCACTGGTAATATTCGCCATAATCATGGTTTCCAAGGATTGAAAACATTCCATAACGAGCTTTCAACTTTTGAAACAGGGGTATAAAGCTTTCGGCCTCCGCGGCAATGTTATTAACAAGATCTCCCGTGAAAAGAATATAGTCTGCATTTTGCTTATTAATCAGCTCAATTGCTTTATCTACCATTTCTGGATTTCCATCAAAGCTCCCTACATGAAAATCGCTGATTTGTAATATCCTGGTTCCATCAAAAGCCTTCGGTAGATTTGGAAAAGAAAGGGAAAGATTTGTTACTTTAAAATTATACCGACCCTTCCAAATCCCCCAAATAATAGAAAGAAAGGGAATTGAGGCAGCTATGAGTCCCACCTGCAAAAGGAACTCCGAACGCGAGATTTTATGCGCTCCTGCAGCAATGCTTTCATTGGAAGGAAAAAGAAAACCTACACCTTTTGCAAATATTCCGGCAACATCATTAACCAATTGAAATGCATTAAAAATAAGCTTTGGAACAAAAAACAATACAAAAAATCCAAAGAAAAAGGCGATGTTGCTGTACATCTCCTTGTAAGTAAAATGCGTGAAGGAGTAGCTCAGCCAAACCAGCCATACCAATGAAAGTAAGGTTATACCCCAGAAAATTATTTTGAAAATAAGCTTCTGATAAGAAGGTAAATTCTGGCTTAATGCTGAAATTCCCCTGAAAGTATAAAGATCAGTGAGGATAATAAATACCGATAAGAATATAATTAATACAACTGGTTGACGCATAAATAAAGGATTACACTATTTTTTATAAAACTGAAACAAAATAACAAAAAAACAAGAACAATGTTTTCAATGATCCTGAAACTGTTTTGGAAGGAAGGCTTAAATTAACGACATTGGATTAAATATCATAAATTGACTCTACATTTTTTAAAATCATGCAATTGAACTAATTTCACCGCGATTCTCTCTGTAAAACAGAATAGAACAATTAATTGGTGCACATCATTACAATGATAGTTTTGAGCAGACATTTGACCTATTTTATAAAAACAATTTTACTATTTGCATTCCTTGTTTTATTGGGATCAGGACATGTATTGGCTCAGATTTATCCTTCAAAAAACGATTCGTCAAACAATTCAAATAAACTTACTGAAAGTAAAAACCAAAGGTCTTTAAGTTCTATACTTCGCGACACAATCCGGCCAATACCTTCCGGAAACTGGTGGGTTAATGAGCTGCAGAATATTGTAATCCGACCTCCAAAAACTGTCATCACAGATACTCTTCCAACGCTCAGGGGAGATTTGGAATTTATTGAATATGATGGTCTTATAATTCGAAACATTCGTTTTATTAAATTAGATGTTTTTGGCGCAAACATTCTCGATACCGCGTCACATGCAACTACATGGATAGAAAAAACCGCTAACTCAGTACATATTAAAACTAATGATCGGATTCTTGAAAGACATCTTCTGATAAAAGAAGGCGATCGCATCGATCCACGTATTTTAGCTGATAACGTCAGACTTTTTCGCGAGCTTTCTTATGTAGAGGATGCAAGATTTGTTGTGGTACCAATTGCACTTCAGGATGGCTATGCCGATATTCTTGTAATCATTAAGGATCAGTGGTCCATAGCATTCTATTTGCAACTTAGTGAAATAAATGCGGGCAAACTCGAAGTCTGGGATAGAAATGTTTTTGGAACAGGTATGGAAATTCAAAACAATATTCATTGGAATCCTCAAAAATCGGATATCTGGGGCTATGAAGCCATTTACAAAAACCGGAATATTCTTGGTTCGTTTATCGATAGCAAGTTCAGTTATACCAATGTTTTTGATACCAAGGGATATGGACTTCAACTGAACCGTAAATTCTTTACTCCCAATACAAAATACGCCGGTGGAGCATCGGTATATCACTTAAGCTCAATCCAGCACGTCTGGAATGCTGATTCCGGCTTTGTTTCACACCATGTTTCAAGTAACATCACCGATATCTGGCTTGGGCGGGCTATAAAATTAAATAAGAATGCTGAGCTTGAAAAAAACAGATTAAACCTGATTCTTGCAAGCAGAATTTATAAGGAAAATTATTTCGACAGACCCTTGGTAAGCAAAAATCGCTATTATGATTTTCACGACAAAATAGTCTTGCTAAATACAATTGCACTTTCTTCCCAAAGTTTTTACCAGAGTAGTCTTATATACAGCTATGGCCGTACAGAAGATATACCCATAGGCTCATTGCTGAATTTTACATTCGGTCCGGAGTTTGGAGAATTTGATAATCGAATGTATTCTTCACTGAGTTTCGCAAAAGGAAATTATGTGGCTAATCTCGGATATGCCTATTTCCAGATTGCTGAAGGTGGATTTATAACAAATACAGGGAGTTTCGAACAGGCGATGTTTCAACTTCGAGTGAAATATTTTTCCAATCTTTTTATTTTTGGTCAGTTTAAATTCCGTCAGTTTATAAGCTTTAATTTTACCAAGGGAGTAAAACGTTTTGAAAACGATCGTCTCACAATTAATGAAACATACGGGCTACGGGGCTTCAACGAAGAAAATGTATTCGGTCAGCAACGATTTGTTTTGAACATGGAAACGGTTGCTTTTACTCCATGGTATGTTTATGGCTTCCGTTTTACTTTTTTCTCATACATTGATTTTGGCATGTTGGGACCAGAATCTTCTAATCTTTTATATGAAAATGTTTATTCTGGTTTGGGAATTGGTGCAAGAATTCAAAATGAAAGGCTTGTTTTTCCAACGTTTTCATTTCGTTTCGGGATTTATCCGAATCTGCCGGAAATCCCTCTAAAAGATAAAATGCAGTTCTCAGGGGAACCGCGCCTGAATCCGAATAATTTTTATCTTACCAATCCTAATATGATGGATTTTCATTAAAATTCAATAAATAGTATTGAACTTTCAGACATGATTTTTGTTTACTTTTGGTATTTAATCTGATAATCATACATTATTTTCTAATCTTAAATATTTAAAAAATGGCAGTACTAGTTGGTAAAAAAGCTCCTCATTTTTCAGTTCCTGCTGTATTAAATGGTGGCGAAGTAATTGAAAATTTTTCATTGAAACAGTTTGTGGGTAAAAAGTACGTTGTATTTTTCTTTTATCCTGCAGACTTTACATTCGTTTGTCCTACTGAAATCATTGCATTTCAGGATAAAATGAAAGAATTTGAAGAAAGAAATGTTGCTGTAGTTGGCTGTTCAGTAGATTCAGAATTTTCACACTGGAAATGGCTGCAGACGCCTAAAAAAGAAGGCGGAATTCAGGGTGTTAAATTCCCTTTGGTTGCCGATCAGTCGATGACAATTTCTGAAAATTACGATGTTTTGGCCGGTGAATATGATGTTAACGACGATGGTTCCTCAACTTTCACAGGCTCTCCCCGCTCATACCGTGGACTGTTCCTGATCGATAAGGAAGGTCTTGTTCGCCATCAGCTGGTTAACGATATGCCTCTTGGCAGAAGCGTTGAAGAAGCTATCAGAATGGTTGATGCTCTTCAGTTCTTTGAGAAAAATGGTGAAGTTTGCCCTGCAGACTGGCACAAAGGTGATGTTGGCTTGAAAGCTACTCAGGAAGGCATTGCAAGTTTCCTCGCCAAACACTAATCCCCTTTTAATTTAATCGAATATTAAAGGTGTAATATAGGGTCTTCCTTACTATTACACCTTTTTTGTTGATCTAAGCAATTAACCAACCTCTAAATTTTACTTCACCCAATGAATTACCCCGAGGCAAAGCCATCGAGGTATCAAATGGAATTCTTATTTTTCGACCCAGAGGTTCGGGAGGAATCAAACCTTTTCTTTACCTTAGTGGAAATTCTTTCCGCCATGCTTGGCAAGCTGAAATCCCATATTTCCGAAAATGACCTTTTCCACACCGGCAACCGGCTTATTGTTACTGTAAGCGGTGGAGTAGACTCTACCGTAATGTTGGATCTGCTTTATAATTTGGGATATTCCTGTTATATCGCTCATTGCAATTTCCAACTCAGGGCTGAAGAGTCGGATGGGGATGAATTGTTCGTCAGATCACTGGCCGACAAATATAACATTCCCATATTCGTAAGAAAGTTTGAAACTTCAGATTATGCTGAATCGGGAAAAATTTCAATACAAATGGCAGCCAGGGAACTTCGTTACGACTGGTTTGAAGAACTCAGACAGGAACAGGCTTGCGACTGGATTGTTACAGCACATAATAAAAATGATGTAATTGAAACTTTTCTTCTAAACCTTTCCAGGGGAACTGGAATTCAGGGCTTAACCGGTATTAAAAGTAAAGCTGGCCGGCTCGTAAGGCCTTTGTTAGACGCCACACGTGCGGATATAAAAAAGTATGCGTTGGCAAATAATCTCGATTGGCGGGAGGATACCAGTAATGCATCTTCCAAATACAGCCGGAACAAAATAAGGTTAAATATTATACCTCTTTTTGAAGAGATAAACCCCCGTTTTGCTGATACTCTAGCAGATAACATGCGAAAATTGCGGGAAGCAGAAGAAATATACATTAATTCTATCCGCGAAAAGCGCAGTGAATATATACAACGCGAATTGAACTTCTCCTGGATATCTCTGAATGAGCTTATTAAGCTACATCCGATAGATACATGGGTATATGAACTTCTCAGTGATTTTAATTTCACACAGGCAGTTGTAAACGATATTGTCAGGAGTCTCGACGGACCCTCCGGTAAACAATTTTTTTCATCCACCCACCGACTTGTAAAAGATCGGGAAAGACTGATTATTCAACCATTACGAGAGGAAAGTGGAAGGAAATATTATATTGACGGGCCATACAGCGAAGTAATCGCTCCTGTTGATCTTGAAATGGATGTGATTCAAAATTCTACTGATTTCAAAATCCCCTCTACATCATCAATTGCCTGTCTGGATTTCGAATTACTTGAATTCCCTCTAATACTCAGAAAATGGGAACCCGGAGATTATTTTCGTCCTTTGGGGATGAAAAATATGAAAAAACTTAGCGATTTCTTTATCGACATCAAGCTTTCGCTCCCGGAAAAAGAAAATACTTGGATTCTTCAGTCGGGAAACGAAATCGTTTGGATTTTAGGACTCAGGATTGATGATAAATATAAAATCCGTCCGGAATCAGGCAAGATTCTGAAAATAAGAATGTTATAGCACAATTCAAAATTTCCGCAGGTTGTGTAGAAGGATTTTTTCGGCTTACCCTAATTTTTTCATTCCAATATTATGCCTGAGAGTTTGGAAATAATCTTTTAATCCACCTTTATCTGCAGCTTTAATTTTTTCAATTAGTTCACCCAGACTATTTTTAATTTCCTCCACCTGTTCCAGACTATATGGATTCAACAGAATTTCTGATAGAAGAAAATCATCCTCGGAAAGCAATCCCTTTGCAATTTCAAAATGTTTGCGGAATGTTGTTCCAGGAGCTTCCTGTTCTTTCATGCACGAAGCAAAAACCAAAGTAGAAGAAAAGGGAATTGATAAAGAATACGCAATAGTCTGATCATGTTCCTTGAAACTATAATCAAATATCTTCAAATTCAGGGATTTATAGAATTTTCGGAAGAATTCTTTACCTTCTTCATCCCCTTCTTTTATAATTATCGCATTTTCTTCAGCCAGATGCCTGATGTTTGCAAAAGTTGGACCAAACATCGGATGTGTTGAAACAAAGCGTCTGCCGCAAGTTTCATAATATTTCATGATGCCGTTTTTAACAGAAGTAATATCTGCAATAATGCAGTTTTTACCCAAAGAAGGAACTACTTCGCGAAAAACACTTTCTGTGTGTTCGAGACTTACTGCATTTATAAGAATATCAGGCTGAAACTCCAGCAATTCTTCCAAATAAAGGAATTTACGGGAATTAAAAAAATACTTTAGTTTACTCCGATCCGAATCGTAAACCCCTACTTCATAATCCAGGCAGAGTGATTCTACCAGCCATGATCCCATATTTCCCGCACCTACTACTGCTACTCTCATTCGTTTAAATTTTTTTGTTGTAAATTATTAAGTCTTGAACACTTATTTCAAATAAACACGTTTAATTCTTTGCTCTACCAACATCAGATCGGCAAGTACAATGGCAGTAACCGCTTCCATTATAACCGGAACCCGGAGCGCAATGCATAAATCATGACGGCCTTCGATTTTAAGTTCGGTCATTTTACCTGTCTTAATATTCATGGTATTTTGCGCCAAAGCAATGCTGCTGGTAGGTTTAACTGCAACTCTAAAAACAATATCATTTCCATTGCTAATTCCTCCATTAATGCCACCTGCATGGTTAGTTTCAGTTTTTCCTTCAGGGGATATGAACATGTCGTTATGATCACTGCCTTTCATTTTAGCAGATGCAAATCCAGCTCCAAATTCAATAGCTTTAATTGCAGGAATGCTGAATACCAGATGAGCAATCATTGATTCCACAGAATTAAAAAATGGCTCTCCAATTCCTGTCGGCAAATTACTAGCTGTGCATTCAATAATTCCTCCAATTGAATTCTGTTCTTCTATGGCTTTATCTAATGCCAATTCAATATCTTTAATTCCACCGGCTTCAGTCAATTCAGCTTTTATTTTAATGGGGGATATTAGTTTGCGCGCAATTACTCCGGCTGCAACAATTCCCAAGGTAATCCTACCGCTGAAATGGCCTCCACCTCTGAAATCTTCAAACCCTCCAAATTTCTTTGAAGCAACAAAATCAGCATGTCCTGGTCGTGGTGTTTCCCTAATCTTCTCATAGTCTTTAAACCGGGTATTGGTATTTTCAAAAATTATGGTAATGGGAGCTCCTGTGGTAAAATCATTAAAAACACCACTCATAATTCGTGGAAGATCAGCTTCTTTTCGAGGAGTCGTACCTTTTGATCCTGAACGTCTGCGATCGAGGTCGGCAGTGAAATCCGATTCAAGTAGAGGTAAACCCGCCGAACAACCATCAATTGTAATTCCTGTAGAATTGCCATGTGACTCCCCAAAAATACTGATTCTGAATATGTTACCGAAGGAATTCATAAGCTTATTGTATTTTTTTTATCAGATCTTTCATTTCCTCAAAATCTAATTGTCCTTCTGCTGTAGCTTCGCCCGAGGATGCAAAAGTAAATTCAGCACCCAGGAAAGCTGCTGCGAGTCGGGTAATTTTGCCTGCCTTACCCATCCCAATAACTATTTTACGACCCGATATACTGTAAAGAGATAAGAGTCTTGCTGCATCTGCCGGAGAATACACCCTACATGCCAGTTTTGCAACATCGGCACCCAATTCAAAACAATCAGACAAAAATGATTCAAGTACATCTGCAGAAGGTGTCATTTCATAATTATGGTATGAAATTATGGTTTGAGTTGAATATTTTTGGGTAATGTTGCGAATAGCGAAAAGAAATGCTTCATCCGAATCTATCTCAATATCAATATATTTGCAGCCTGATGCTGCAGCCATTTCAAAGAGTTTTAATCTTTCTTCATTTGAATATTTACCAGGTCTGCATGTAAAAACTGTTTTACTTCCGCATGAAATTACATCTTTATAATCTTCAATATTCCAATCAAGAAGATCAGCTCTTATTTCAATAAATCCCGATTTCTGAAGGATTTTTTTTGCTTCTGCCGGGGATCCGGAACCGATACTAATGCAAATCATAAAGTATAGATTTTATATCGTTAACAGGTAATTTTCTGATTACTGCTTTACCAATATCCTGAAGTAAAATAAAACTGATCTCCTCGCCTGCTCTTTTCTTGTCCTTCTTCATCGCATCAGCAAGTAAATCAGGATCATACTCATACTTTAATGCTAATCCTGTTCTTGCAATTAAGGTTTCTAGTTCATTGCATTTTTCCTGTTCAAGCATTCCCAATTTCACTGAAAGTCGCGAGGCAAGAATCATTCCCAGCGCCACAGCCTCTCCATGTGGAAGCTTGTATAATTTCTCAATGCCATGAGCAAAGGTATGACCAAAGTTAAGCGTTTTTCTTTCACCTGTTTCATTTTCATCGGACGCTACTACTTCTATTTTATTCTTAACCGATTCAAAAATCATAGTTTCAAGAACGATTTTATCCCTTGAAACTCCCTTTTCAATATTTTCATTCAGGTAATTGAAGAAGTTGAAATCCCTGATAGCGCCATATTTGATAATCTCTGCAAATCCCCCGAGAAATTCCTTTTCAGGCAAAGTGGCAAGAAAATCAGTGTCGCAGTAAACAAAATCCGGTTGACGGATTACACCAACCATGTTCTTATACCCATCGATGTTTACCCCATTTTTTCCGCCAACGGCAGCATCTACCTGACCAAGAAGCGTAGTTGACACGAATCCGAATTGAATTCCCCTTAAAAAAGTCGATGCCACGAACCCTGATAAATCAGTTGCAATACCTCCACCCACGCCAAGCAGGAACCAACTTCGGTCAACTTCCATCTCAATAAGCTTCTGATACAGATGGATTGCCTGATTCATGGATTTGGCCATTTCACCTGAGCCAATCGAAATAACCTGAAAACCAGAGAATTTTGCTGAATGAAACTTCAGAACATTCTCATCCGCCAGAACAACCGTTTTGTCTCGGTTCAAACGGCTAAGGGCTTCATCAATGCCGGCAACAATAAAAACCTCCGACTTTCCTGCCGATGTTATCAGGTCTAATTTTTTCATTTTTCCTCGTCCTGGTTACGATTCATTACGAGAGTCTGCTTATTTATCGATTCCTGGTGAATCGCCTGGAATACCTTTAGAATAAACTCTTCGCTAAGTCCTTTTCTGCTACCAAGGCTTATACGGTTTTTAACTATGTCATCCCATCTCTGTGACTGAAGGATGGTAATATTGCTTTCTTTCTTATGCTTGCCGATTTCCTCAACCACTTTCATGCGCTTTTCGAAAATCTGTATAAGTTTATCATCGAGTTTATCGATTTGTTCCCGTAATTCGGCCAAACTTATCATGGATTTCAGATCACCTTCGTCTCTAAAGATCAATCGTTTCAGAAGAGTCAGAAGTTCATCAGGTGTTATTTGCTGACTTGCATCGCTCCATGCTAAATCAGGTGTGTTATGAGTTTCAATAATAAGACCGTCGAAGTTAAGGTCCATCGCTTTCTGTGAAACATTATACAACATGTGACGGTTTCCGCAAATATGGCTCGGATCTGTGATAATTTTCAGTTCAGGAATTCTTCTGCGAAGTTCAATTGGTACTTGCCATTGAGGATCGTTGCGGAATAATGTTTTATCATAAACTGAGAATCCACGGTGAATGGCAATGAGCCGTTTTATACCGGCATTATTAAGTCGCTCAAAAGCTCCGATCCATAATTCCACGTCCGGATTTACAGGGTTTTTTATCATTACCGGAATATCCACTCCCTTTAAAGCATCAGCAATTTCCTGCACAGCAAAAGGGTTTGCAGATGTGCGAGCTCCAATCCAAAGAATATCAATACCTGCTTTCAGGCATTCCTCGACATGTTTTGCATTTGCAACTTCGGTAGTTGTCTGCATGCCGGTTTCTTTTTTAACTTTTCCTAACCATTCCAGTCCGATTGAACCAATGCCTTCAAAAGCATTCGGACGTGTACGAGGTTTCCAAATTCCGGCACGATAAATTCGGATTCCGTTATTTGCCAGATCTTTGGCAGTTGCCATTACCTGTTCCTCAGTTTCCGCGCTGCACGGACCAGCAATGATGATGGGCCTTTTCATGCATTCCCCGCATAGATCAAGCTGCTCCAGTTCGAGTTTTACTCCCATATTTATAGTTATTAATCCATTATTGATTTTCCTTTTATATATTCTCCCAAAATACCTAATTCGCTGGTAAACGGACGAATTGCATCGAGGGATTTTTTGTACCAATCATAATCATCGAAAATTACATCAACATAAAACTGATATTCCCAGTCTTTTCCCATGATTGGAAGCGACTGAATTTTAGTTAAGTTAATATCGTAATATGAAAGTATAGACAGAATCTTAGAAAGTGAACCGCTTTTATTGGCAAGTGCAAAATGGATAGATGATTTGTTAACAACTGAAATATCTTCTTTATGCCCATTTGCTTCCCTCAAAATAAGAAACCGTGTATAATTCATTTTGTTGGTTTCAATTGAAGGAGCAAGAATTTCGAGTCCGTATTTCTCAGCTGCTACATCGCTTGCTATGGCACCTTTCCCCAACAGTTTTTCGTCACTAATCATTTTTGCACTTAACGCTGTATCAATACTTTCAATGAGAGTAACTTTAGGATAATTATCAAAGAACAGCTGGCATTGCAAAATTGCCATTGGGTGCGAATACACCTCCTTTATATCTTCAATTTTCTGTCCTGGTAATGCTACAAGATTCTGACGAATTCTTAAATATATCTCTCCAATAATCTGCATTTTAGAATCCTTTATTAAGGCATAATTTGGAATGATGCTTCCTGCAAGAGAGTTTTCAATTGCCATGATGCCAAAATCAACTTCTCTTTGCTTAAGAGATGTCATAAGGTCTTTGAATGTATTGTTAGGCTTAATATCTATTTCCTGAGGTTCGAAATATGCTTTTGCGGCAATTTCATGAAATGCACCGTACCCACCCTGAATGGCAATAGTTATAGGTTTGTTATCGTTTTGAAATCCCATCTTACTAAATATTAAAAAAGGCCCCGACTGTGCCGGGACCTTTTTATGTGATTTGAATTATTTTAAATCCATAGTTTGTCCGGCCTGTTCTTTCAGACTAAAATAGAAGTAGAAAAAATAAAAGCGGGCTACTATGGTATTCATCCTGTTAAGTATAAAATAAAAAAATCCCGATAAACACCGGGATCAATTGTTACAAATTCGATTATCCCGACTTATTTAAGCGTGCTATAAAAATAATATGAATAAGTAAATCGACCCATTTTTTTAAACATTTGTGCAAAGTAAATGTTTTTGCTTAATATATGCAAGAGAAAATCGTAAAAAAGTAACAGCTAGTCAATAATTACAGGGATTTCCGCATGAATTCATTTTCTATTGGCTAACTTGCATGGTTTACAACTAGTTGCCTTCCTAAACATGAATAAGAAAGAACGATTTGAAAGAACAGTAGTCTGGTTTCAGGAAAACATGCCGGTTGCAGAAACAGAGTTGCATTACAGCAACCATTTTCATTTACTGGTAGCAGTAATTCTTTCTGCACAATGTACAGACAAAAGGGTGAATATGATCACGCCAGCCTTATTTACGAGTTTTCCTGATCCACAGAGCATGGCAGCAGCCTCCGTAGAGGAAATCTTTGCACTTATAAAATCATGCTCTTACCCAAATAATAAGGCTAAAAACCTTTGGGGAATGGCAAATGCACTTGTAAAAGATTTCGGGGGAGTTGTTCCGGATACTTCCGAAAAACTTGAAAAACTTCCCGGAGTTGGCAGAAAGACTGCAAACGTAATTCTCTCTGTGGCATTTGATAAACCTGCAATGGCAGTAGATACGCATGTTTTTAGAGTATCTGCAAGAATCGGACTTTCTGTTAACTCAAAAAATCCCCTTGAAACTGAAAGGCAACTGGTGAAATATTTTCCTGAAAATCTTCTTTCTACTGCTCACCATTGGCTTATTCTTCATGGTAGATATGTTTGCATTGCCCGAAAGCCGAAATGCAGCGAATGCGGATTATCGGAATTCTGCAAGTATTATTGTTCAAAAGCCAGTAAATCCAAATAATTCCATAGCAATAAGTAGTGGAATGACAGTTTCTTACTACATCTTAGCATTGTAATATCACTAAAATTGTTATTTTTGTTCGATAAAGCCTAGAGAAAATGAAAACTTTCCTAAAACTTAGCTTGCTTTGTTTAATCCTGACATTCGTTTCAGGGTTTAGTTATCAGAAAATTGACTACCGTTTAGGAAGGTATAATAATGTTTGTAAAGATCTCAAAAATGAGGTATTGCTCTATTTCGTTTTTGTTGATACAAAAACCACAAGTCCCTGGACTGAATTTGACATTGCTTCAACAATTGATTCTATGGCTATTGCAGTTGAATGGATCGAAAAGCAGGCTGAGCTAAATAAAGTAAAACTCCGCATTAAAACCGATTATTATATAGGTAAGGAGTTTGCAACTATTACAAAAAATCTTCCTTTAAGTACTGTAGATCTGTCCATTAATGAGCCAAACCTAAAAACCGGGCTAGCAGCTATTAATAAATGGGCGGATAACCTTTCTAAAAAAGTGGGAGAATCATTTGTAATTGCTGAGAAAGATGGAATTCCGCAACAACAAAGTCCTAAAGATACCGAACGTGTAATTGCCCTTCTTCGTGATGAGTTTACTGTTGAAAGCGTTGCTCTTATATTTATGGTGAATAATTATTACAGAACTGACATATCCTTTGCTGTAAATACTTTGATTAATGAAGATGTTGAGTTTGCCATTGTCAGCTATAAGTATCCTGCTGAAATAGCTCAAAATTTCATGCGTCTTTATGGAGCTGCCGATCTTTACCCAACTCCCCTTCGTAAATCTGAAAAAAAGATAAAACTTGCGGGTGAGTTATTTTCAAATGAAATCATGCAGGATTGCTACTCAAAAAATATCTGGAGTCTTGAAGTATCCGATTTTACCAAATATTTGATAGGCTGGACCAATGAACTCGATCCGCGTTTTGAACCACTTTTGACAGACAAAGCACCAATTTTTTAGAATTCGCTTTCTGTATTTTCCAATCCATAATTTCGCAAAATGAAGTCTGTGTATCTCGATTTCAATGCTACAACACCAATAGATAATGAGGTGGCAGATTTTATGATTCCATTCCTTCGTGGTAATTTTGGGAATCCTTCAAGTATGCATAGTTTTGGAACCGATAGTAAAAAGGCAATTGAAGTAGCCAGAAAAAATATTTCATCCTTATTAAATTGCTCTCCATCAGAAATAATCTTTACCAGCGGAGGAACTGAATCTAATAATTTTGCATTGCTTGGAGCAGCATATTCTTACCGGAATAAAGGAAATCATATTATTACCTCGGTAATTGAACATCCGGCAGTTCTTGAAGTATGCAGGTTTCTTGAAAAAGAAGGATTTCAAATTACCTATCTACCAGTAAATTCTGATGGAATAGTGGAAACTGAGCAACTTAAGGATTCCATAAAACCGGAAACCATTCTGGTAAGTATAATGCATGCAAATAACGAAATCGGTACCATTCAGAATATTGCAGACCTCTCAGCAACTACCCATAAACATAACATACTGTTTCATACAGATGCCGCTCAGTCTGTAGGTAAAATAAAAACAGATGTTAAAGAATTGGGTGTTGATATGCTTTCTTTAGCGGGACATAAATTTTATGCTCCAAAGGGAGTTGGCGCACTATATGTCAGACAGGGAGTGCAACTTCGTAAAATAATGCATGGAGCAAATCATGAGCACAACTTGCGGCCAGGAACTGAAAATGTTCTTGAAATAGCCGGACTTGGGAAAGCAGCGGAAATTGCCCTTCGTGATTTTGCAAAAAATGCAGCCAATATGAGACAAACCAGGGATATGCTTTACGATCTTTTAAAAAAGCAGATTCCATCCATTGTTCGTAATGGCCACACCATAAAAGTTTTGCCGAATACATTAAATATAAGTTTCCCTGGATTGGATGCTACTGCACTTTTATCCGAGATGCAGGAAGTGGCAGTCTCAGCAGGTGCAGCTTGTCATGCCGATGATGTTAATGTCTCTCATGTACTGCAGGCTCTTCATATTCCGACAGAACTTGCGATGGGAACCATTCGTTTTTCAACTGGAAAAAATACAAGTTGGGATGATATAAATTATGCGGCGGGTATTATTGTATCAAAAGCAAAACGGCTCATGAATACTGAAATTGATTTTTCCAGTGAGCCTGATCCTTTAGGTGAAATAAAGCTAACCCAATATACACACGGAATGGGCTGTGCCTGCAAAATCAGTCCGCGGATTCTTCAGGAAGTACTTCAAGGATTTCCGGTTCCAGTTCACTCTGATATACTTGTCGGATCCGAAACATCTGATGACGCAGCTGTTTACCGAATAAATGACGAAACAGCTCTTGTACAAACCGTTGATTTTTTCACACCTATTGTTGATGACCCCTTTGAATTTGGTGCAATAGCCGCTGTAAATGCTCTAAGCGATATATATGCTATGGGAGCAAAACCTTTATTTGCATTGAATATTGTTGCCTTTCCGATAAACAGGCTACCGATAAAAGTATTGCATGAAATTTTAAATGGAGCACAATCAGTAGCTGAAGAAGCGGGAATATTTATTCTTGGAGGGCACACTATTGAAGACAACGAGCCTAAGTTTGGAATGGTAATAAGTGGAATTGTTCACCCATCAAAGATTATACGCAACTCAACTTCAAAACCCGGAGATATTCTGATTCTTACTAAACCCATTGGAACAGGAATCCTCAGCACTGCATTAAAAAGAAATATGATAAGCGAGGATCACAAGCAGGCACTACTTTCAAGTATGAGAAAATCGAACAGGACGGATTCGGAAATCATGCTTAAATATAAGGTAAATGCCTGCACCGATGTTACCGGTTTCGGACTACTTGGTCATTTGCGGGAAATGCTTACTGGATCCGGAGTCTCCGCTGAATTAACAGCCTCAATGATTCCACAACTCCCCGGGGCGCTTGATCTGGCCTCTCAGGGGATTATTCCGGGAGGAACAACAAATAACATCAGCTTTGTAAAAGATTTTATAAAAATATCAGGTGAAGTATCTGAGTCTATGATAAGTTTATGTGCTGATGCACAAACCTCAGGGGGCTTGTTAATCTCAGTAAATCCCGCCGATAGTAAGCTTCTTTTAAATGAAATCACATCTTCAGGAAATTTATTTGCTGCTCCCATTGGAAAGATAATTGATGGAAAAAGCTCAATAATTAACATCCGGCCCTGATAAAGACAATCAATACTTGCGAATTTCTTTGTTTGACTTTCGCTAAAGATTTATTTATTTCCGAAGGATTTTTTCTAGTTTCCGGCTTCATAAATCATTTTTAATTTCAAACTTAGATAATTTTTAATAGGAACTCCTCCAATGATGAAAAAAAGCTTATATTTATAAGCTTGTAAATTAGTTAAATAGCTCGCTTGTAATAAGGCATAGTTTAGCTGATTTATTTATGACGAAAATTATATCTTTATATGCGAATGAAGAAAGAAATGCTTCTAATATAAGGTATTGAATGTGTTAATTGCTGGTTTTTAGTGAAACCAATTATTCACGGAACATTCATGAGTTTTGTTTTTTAAAAAAAAATAGTATTTTTACTTTTCAATTAGAAGCTTCAAAGGCAGATTAATAAAAACCAAGTAATATGAATATAAAGGCACTGGATACTGGGAAACAATTCCTTCTTCTATTCACCTTTTTGGTGTTTATTCTTGGAAGTTGTGTGACAGACAAGGGCAAGGAAGCAAAAAATGCTGACTCTTCTGGATTATCCAAAGACTTCAATGCGAATGCAGATGATGATCTGACTGAGAAAATAAATACTGCAAAAAGGATATTTTACTCTCTTCCATCCCCGCTCGAGACAGCAATGCTTATAAAAAATGCAGGCGCGGTTTATGATGGTGACTTGCTGAACAAGGTTGAAAACACATCAAAGTACAACACTAACTTAAAAATGGCTTTGAATCTTGGTATTTATACCACTGATCTGAGTTATGCAAGTCTTTTCGATCAAACGCAAGCAACCCTAAGCTACATTAACGCTGCAAAAAAGATGGCTGACGGTCTTGAAATACTTGATGCAATTGATCAGGCAACCATTACACGACTAGAGGAAAACATTAATAACCGTGACGTTATTATTGATATTATTTCGGAAACGCTTTTGAATTCGAGTTCGTTTCTGGAAGATAAAGGCCTTCAAGGCACTTCAGCAATTATTCTTGTAGGTGGATGGGTTGAAGGATTGCATATTGCTACCAGCCTTGTGACTCCCGGAACTGATCTTCAAAAAAATAAATTAGTAGAAAGAATTGTTGATCAGAAATTATCTCTCAATATTGTAGTAAGTTTATTAGAAAACAATAAAGATAATGCCGAGGCTCAGGTTCTTTTAAAAGATGTTGCAGAACTAAAAGCAATATATGACAAAATTACCATTGAACAATCAGAGATTACTCCTGTGGAAGACCCAAATACTAATGTGACCATGCTGAAGTCGGTATCGACTATCAAAATGACGCAAGCCGTATTTGATGAACTTACCAGGAAAGTTAAAGAATTAAGAACCCGATATATTTCATAAATAAATATCTTCGTTATGAAAAGAAGTTTATTTGTTAGCATTCTATTTGTTGTATTTGCTTTAGTGCCCTTTAGTGCTATTGGTCAATGTAAACAATTTGCCAAGAACACATGTAAAGTTGGGCTATCACCATATCAACATGATGGAAACTACCATGCAGCTATTCTCCTTGAAGGTGAAGAAGCAGAGTTATACAAAACGTTTTATTCTGACACACAATACAGAATTGGTATTTGCGGTGCTAATAATCTGGGTGAAGTTGAATTCAGTATAGTTGACGGCAATGGTAAAGAACTGTATAATAACAAGTTTCACGGTTATGAGTGGAAATGGGATTTTAAACTTGAATCAAGTCAGCAGTTAAAGATTATTGTTAAAGTTCCCGTTACTAAAGGAATGGCTGATGATCCCAAAGAAGGTTGCGTGGCCATTATGTTTGGTTTCAAGGATAAGTAAATTTAAACTCGAAATAATTGAAGCCTATGACGAATCATAGGCTTTTTTTTTAAATATTAAGCGCATGAAAACGATTCGAATAGCGATTTTGTTAACATTAACCGGACTTTTTTTTCAGGGATGTTCCGAACTCATGAATATTGCAACACAGGTTACCAAAGAACCTACTGCAACAAGTAATCCATTAACTGGTAGTGAGGTAATTGAAGGTTTAAAGACAGCTCTATTGGTGGGTACTGATACTTCAGTTTCAATAACATCCAGAATGAATGGGTTTTATAAAGATGAAGCCATCAAAATTCTTCTTCCACCTGAAGCACAGAAAATTTATGCAAATAAGGATAAAGCAATTTTTAAAGCTACCGGACTAGATAAAAAGCTGGAAGATGCTGTAATTGCTCTTAACCGTGCTGCCGAAGATGCCTCTAAGGAAGCAGGGCCGATTTTCAAGTCAGCTATAACTGGAATGTCATTCAGCGATGGCTGGTCCATTTTGAAAGGTTCAAATCCTGCTGCAAGTGTTAAATCTTCCACATTTGATTCCACAGCAGCAACTGGTTACCTGCGCTCCACTACATATTCCCAACTAAGTGCATCCTACAGCCCAAAAGTTAACGCATCTCTTGATAAGAAATTAGTTGGAAACTATTCCCCAAATCAAATTTGGAATACATTGACATCCAGCTATAATGCTGTAGCTAAAAACTCAATGGGCATGATTGAGCCTGTAAAAACAACTGATTTAGGTACTTACGTAACTGAAAAAGCCTTGGATGGACTATTCTACAAAGTTGCCATACAGGAAAAACAAATCCGTAAAGACCCAATGAAATGGGCAAAAACCGCAGTTGGAAATATTCTTAAAAGAGTTTTCGGAAGTTCCTGATTTACAGGTCTTCCACTATAGTTTCTCTTTAAGGTATTTTGAGGTATAGGAATCCGAAAAACCTGCAAGTTGCTCTGGTGTGCCTTCAAACAGAATGCTTCCACCATTTTCACCCCCTTCTGGTCCGAGATCGATTACCCAATCGCAAGATTTGATCACATCCAGATTGTGCTCAATAACTACAATAGTATGCCCCTTTTTTATAAGTGCATTAAAGGCATCCAATAATTTCAGAATATCGTGAAAATGCAATCCGGTAGTAGGTTCATCAAAAATAAAAAACATATTCTCTGCGCTACCTTCCTTACTAAGAAAGAAGGCAAGTTTAACTCTCTGACTTTCCCCTCCACTTAAAGTACTTGAAGACTGACCAAGTTTTATATAACCTAAACCAACATCCTGTAGAGGTTTAAGCTTCATTACAATTCGCTTTTCTGTTGAAGTATCCTTTTGTCCGAAGAACTCAATTGATTCGTCAACAGTCATTTCAAGGATATCATGTATATTTTTTCCTCTGTATTTTACCTCAAGAATTTCGTCTTTGAAACGTTTTCCCTTGCAGCTTTCACAGAGGAGATTGACATCTGCCATAAATTGCATTTCAACCTTGATGAATCCATCTCCCTGACATTCCTCGCAACGCCCGCCGTCTATATTAAAAGAATAATGACTTGCTTTGAAGCCGTTTATTGCAGATGCAGGCTGATCGGCATAGAGTTTCCTGATTTCATCGTAAGCCTTCAAATAGGTTACCGGGTTTGATCTTGAGGATTTTCCAATTGGATTCTGATCAACAAATTCTACATTTTTAATAAGGTCTAGGTCACCTTCCAGAAAATCGAATTTACCGGTCTTCTCTCCCATCCCATTAAGGCGCTTATTTAATGCAGGAAAAAGAATACCTTTAATTAAAGACGTTTTGCCTGATCCACTTACCCCGGTAATGGCGGTCATTATATTCAGTGGGATTTTAACATTGATGTTTTTCAAATTATTTTCTCTAGCCCCTTTAATATGAATGTAATTATTCCATTTTCTTCGGGAATCGGGAATTTCAATTTTCCTTTTACCAGTAATATAATCTGCAGTCAGGCTACTTTCTGATTTTACAAGTGCCTTATGATCACCGGCAAATATAACTTCACCACCGTTCCGTCCGGCCCTTGGCCCGATGTCAATTACCATATCCGACGACAAAATAATATCTTCATCATGCTCAACAACCACCAGGGTATTTCCCATATCCCGTAATTCCTTTAATACCTCAATGAGGAGTTTTGTATCACGGGAATGCAAGCCGATACTTGGTTCATCGAGAATATATAGAGAACCAACGAGGGCACTGCCAAGCGAGGTTGCGAGATTAATTCTTTGAGATTCACCTCCTGAAAGTGTTGCAGATAGTCTGTTAAGTGTCAAGTAGTTTAATCCAACATGTAATAAAAAGCTAAGTCTGCTGCGGATTTCAGTGAGTAAGCGCCCGGCAATTTTTTCCTCATGCTCTGTCAGGTTAATGGTATCGAAAAATTTACTAAGCTTATCTACAGGCATTAAAACCAGTTCATGAATAGGTTTTCCGTTAATTTTGACGTATGATGCTTCCTTTCGCAGTCTGCCACCATTGCATTCATGACACACCGTTTTCCCCCTGTACCTTGAAAGCATTACGCGGTATTGGATTTTATATTTTTTTTCTTCCAGGTATTCAAAAAAATCACGAATCCCCTTGAAATGCTTATTTCCATTCCAAAGGAGTGCCTGTTGTTCGCTTGACAGTTTAAAAAATGGAGTGTGTATGGGGAAATCAAATTTGTCGGCAGCATAAATAAGTTTTTCGAGCCATTTGCTCATCTTTTCGCCTTTCCAGCAAACAATCGCCTCTTCATACACCGACAGACTCTTGTTTGGAATAACAAGATCTTCGTCAATGCCTATAACTTGCCCATAGCCTTCACAAACAGGGCAGGCGCCAACAGGATTATTAAAGCTGAACATATGTTCGTTTGGTATTTCAAAAAGGATTCCATCAGCTTCAAAAGAATCAGTAAACTCATGGTATTTTTTTGCTTCAGGCTTTTTTATTCTGCAAATTCCTTTTCCAATACTGAGCGCTGTTTTAACAGAATCGCCAAATCTGCTCACTGAATCTTCATCTCTGGTAACTACAATACGATCGATAATTAGGTTATTTCCTGAGGTCTGAGCGAGGAGTTCCTTATTTTGAAGTACCTCCTCGATCTGTAGTATTTCACCTTTAATCTCTATGCGGGTTATCCCTTGTCTTAGATAAAGTTCAAGCTCATACGATAAAGTTGTGCCAGCACAGCAATGGAAAGGTGCCATAATAATCAGGCGGGTATCGTTTTCAAAGGAGAGGATAAAGTCCACAACATCAGAAACAGAATGTATTTTAACTTCACTACCGCTAACAGGGGAATATGTTATACCAATTCGTGCGTACAATAACTTCAGGTAATCATAGATTTCAGTTGATGTTCCAACGGTTGATCTTGGATTTCGCGTATTTACCTTTTGTTCGATTGCAACAGCAGGTGGAATTCCGTGAATATAGTCAACATCAGGTTTATCGATACGCCCAAGGAACTGCCTTGCATAGGCGGAGAGACTTTCAACATACCGTCTTTGTCCCTCTGCATATAATGTATCGAATGCAAGTGAAGACTTACCTGATCCTGATAGACCTGTAACCACAACAAACTTATCCCTAGGGATGGATATATCAATATTTTTCAGGTTATGAACTCGCGCTCCCTTGATAAAAATCACATTTTTGTCTATTTCTCTATCTTCTGGCATAAAAGTTGTGGGGATTATATCAGCTTATTAACAATAATTAACGAATTTCAAAGTTAGTATTTTTTGCGCAAAACGTTTTTATTGTTAATTTCGCTTTCTTTCAGATTCAAAATTAAGTATTCATCTGTTAATCAATAAAAGGAGGATTGCCTATAGATTATTTCTACTTTATCAACCAAACAAGGAGGTAGTTGTGAAAACAAGTAGGAAAACAGATTACGAACTGGTTGAAGAGTTCGTATCGGGCAGTCAATCCGGAATTGAGATTCTCATCAGACGCCATAAAAACAGGGTATTTACTTATATCATGCTCATGGTAAAAAATGAGCAATTGGCCGAAGATATATTCCAGGATACATTTATTAAGGTTATTCATTCTCTAAAAGCAGGGAAGTACAAGGATAATGGCAGGTTTTTATCCTGGGTTATCCGCATTGCACATAACTTGGTGATAGACCATTTCCGTAAGGAAAAACAGATGAATCTAATATCCAATGATGATACAGTAATTGATCTATTTAATAATAAAAAGCTTGCGGATAAAAACGTTGAAGACACTATTATTTACGATCAGATATGCAACGATATCAGGGCACTAGTAGAAAGGTTACCGGATGACCAGAAAGAAGTTATTTTACTTCGTCATTATGGTGATCTGAGTTTTAAAGAAATTGCCGATCAGACTGGTGTAAGCATAAATACAGCTCTTGGAAGGATGAGGTATGCATTGATAAATCTCAGGAAACTTATTCAAAAGCATGATATCAATCTGATGGTTCCCTGAAAAATATTTTTACGAATTCAGCAATATTATTTTTTTGGAAGCGTTAATGTATTAGTCAAACGCTAAAAAATAATTTGCCTATGAATGAAAATTCTACTCTGTTATTTATTATGGATGATTTTGAGGGAGAAGGTGAAATAATTAATATAAACGACATGCTTGATCCATTTGGAAAGTGCAGCAATGAATTGGAATACACTTTTAAAGGCATTGTTTTTACACCTGATGAGCAATTAATCTCCAACATCCTAAGAATCACCTGAACTTAATGGTAACTCACAATCCAAGAAAACTGGTAGATACAACAATCTTCCGGTTTTCATTTTTCCCTGAGGGTCATAATATCGGAAATAATCTGACAAGCTACGACTCCCGCGGTTTCAGTACGCAATCTTGAATTTCCGAGACTTATTGGAATAAATCCCTCTTTAACAGCAATTTGCAACTCTTCCGCTGAAAAATCGCCTTCAGGTCCAATTAGTATGGTGAAATCAGCATTTTGAGGTTTTATTCTGATTAATTCCAGCTTTTCTTCTTCCATACAATGTGCAATTAGTCTGGTTCCTGTTTTAGCATGGGATTTTACATAATCATTGAAAGAAACAGAGTGATTAAGGACAGGATGGTAGGCTTTAAGTGATTGTTTCATGGCAGAAGTTATGACTTTTTCCAACCTATCGTCTCTAAGGGCTTTTCTTTCTGAGCGTTGGCAAATTATAGGGCATATTTCATCGATTCCAATTTCTGTTGCCTTCTCCAGAAACCACTCAAAACGATCTATATTTTTCGTTGGTGCAATTGCTATATGAAGATGGAAATCCCTTTTACCATATTCAAACTTAGCCTGTTTAATATCAATAGTACATGCTTTATGATCAGGAACTGAGACAATTCCCTCGTAGAAGCCACCTATTCCGTCTACCATACAAACTTCATCACCAGGTTTCAATCTGAGAACTTTTATGCAATGATGGCTTTCTATTTCATCGAGAATTCCAATCTGACCCTGAATATTTTTGGTATAGAAGATATGCATTGACAAATATGATTTAAGTTTTATTAACGAATCAAAATTAACTAAGAAAATGCTTATTTATAACAATTACCGTTTTTAGAAGAATTAATGTAAACAAAAATATAATAACTTCATTTGATCAGGAATAATTTGGTTTAATTTACTCATTATAAAAAAAGAAATTTTATGCCCCATATTGGCCTTTTATCTGATACACATGGCTTTTTTGATCCCCGACTGAAAGTATTCTTTGAAAACTGCGTTGAAATCTGGCATGCCGGAGACATCGGAAATATTGAAACAGCGGATGAAATAGCTGCCTTTAAGCCACTACGCGCTGTTTATGGAAATATCGATGGGCATGAAGTGAGAATTGTCTACCCCGAACACCAAAGGTTTACTTATGAAGGCATGGATATCTGGATTACACATATTGGAGGATACCCCGGAAATTACGATTCAAAGGTAAGAGGGTCGATAAGAATCAATACACCAGAAATTTTTATTTCAGGACATTCACATATTCTCAAAGTTATGCCTGACAAAAAACTTGGACTACTCCATATAAACCCCGGATCTGCAGGCAAATCGGGTATTCACCAGATTCGCACTGCAGTAAGGTTTATCATTGAACAAGGGAAAATTAAAGACCTTGAAGTTATTGAATTGGGGCCTCGATAGAATTTGCATTTCCTTCAGCCTCCTCCTTTAATTTCGCCTCTGCTTCCTCATACCGTCTTAGGAAAAGTTCAACCCTTCGATCGGGCGCAAGAGCATAAATAAATCCTGGTTCACCCGGTTTAACTTTAAGTTTCCTCTCTGAAGCCTTAAGTGTGTAAACTATATTATTGAATTCCTTATTTGAAGAAGTGACCTGCAAACTACCCGGGTTATAAGCAAAGTAGTAAAATGTGCTTTTATCAACGACGAAGTATATATCAAGAAGGTCGCCTGAACCACGCTTAGAAAACTCAATATAGGCTTCTACTTCCTTATTAATTGCTTTATCACCAACCCGTATTACGCCAACTGGCCCATGATATCTGAAAGATCGGGTATTCTGATTCCATTTGAGTTTAACATTGGATAGTAATAGATTCTTTTTGAAACTTTCAGGAACAGCCTTGTAATTCCCATATAAACCTTGTTCTGTTTCCATTACTTCAGCGCTCTCTAAACCAATAAGATCGCGCAGTGCTAATCTATAAAACGGGTTTGTCAGATCATAGGGTTTAAGAACAGGCAAACTGTCTAATTCCTTTCCAAGAATGGTAAGTGCAAGTGGTGAAAAGTGGAAGTCAACCCCCAATAATACATTTGTTTCAAAGGAATTGCTTACCATATCCTGCACTGCTGTACCTTTAGCAATAACTTTCATTTGTCCATAATCAACACTGAAATCAATATTTCCCTGTGAAAACTCATAACAGGAATCGGTATCAAGCCGTAGGTAATTACCGGGCAGAGATTTATCGGTTAGCTTAGCAATACTTCCAATTTCATAATGTTCGTTGTATTTATCATATCTGAGCATTCCATCAGCATGCGTCAAATAAGTATCAAAATAATCTTTTCGTCCAGAAAAGAAAGTTGAGTAAACATGAATTGAATCTCTTGTAATCATTGAACCTGCATAAATTTTCTTCAAATTTATATCAATAGGTTCCTCAGGGACAGGAATCATGATACTGTCAGGATTAATTTCAGCTTCAAATTTCAGCCAGTTTCGCCCAGTATTGCAATCATGTTTGAGCCTTGTGGTTCCTTTAAAAATAAGATCAGGCCTTCTGGCAGCTAATTTTACATCTCCCTGATATTCAAACTGTGGGCTCAGTAAAAAGCTATCAATAACTGTGATTGCAGCTTTACCAATTGTTTGGTAGGAAGTATCTACTTTTATTTCAGTGAAATGAATAAGCCAGGGAATCTTATTTTCGTCAATGTAATCATAATCGCCTGAAGCCTTATAGTCACTTCGGGCTGCAATTTCCACATTAGAGTTGTAAATTTTATAATAGCGGTTTGTGAAATCGGCCATAATTTCTGCTTTTGTAAGCCTGCGTATCTTGGCGTATTTTTCTACTGTCAACTTACCTTCATTTGGAAATATGCGGGCATCAGCAACCTGAATATAATCAACATCCTGTGCATTCAGCAACTGATTTTTATAATCAAAAATTGTCTTATCAGAAACAAAACTTATCGAGTCCTGAGAAGCTAGAACTGAGATATATCTAGCTCCGAAAAGGCTATCTTCGTGTACCACTGAACTTATTTTTTTACTTAAGCCCATTTCTATTTCCTTTTTCATCATGTCCCAGGTAAGAGCATCAAGCTTACTTATGTAGCGGTTTTCCTGAAACTCAACTAAAGTAAAATCCTTGTTTGAATTAATCTGGCCTTTTTTATTATTGAAATCAATATTAAGGTTTACATTATCGGTATTCATGGATGGCATTTCTTTGGTTGAGCCGACCAGTCGGAAGTCTGACGAGTCGGAAAGAATTCCTTCAGATTTATAGGTAAATAAGTCTGAACCCATGGTAGCCTCAACAAGATTCATTCTCCCATTTCCTGAAAGTCCGGATGGTTCCAGTAATAAATTTCCATTGAGACGAACCGTATCGCTAAACATAGTAAAATCTTTGTCTTTCTTATATGCATAGAACTTGTCCTTTTTTGTATACCAGGTAATATCATTGTTAGAAGATTTGACTTTGGGATATTCTTTACCCGCAACCTGTTTTCTTATTTGGAAATCGCGACTGATTGCCATAGCTGAATCAGGATGGAAAAGGAAATCGTCCGAAAAAGTGGTGGAAGTAATGTAATCCAACTGTCCATATCCATGCAATCCCTTTCCTGATAATTCCACATCATTATAGAAAGTAGATTTTCCATCGTACATTGGAATACCGGTTGATGGTGTTTTATAATAAAAACCAAGCGAATAATCGCTTCTAAGGGATAAGGTTTGTTCCAGTGTTGGCAAAATCCCACCAGATTCAAATTTCCCTTTCAGTAACATGGCATTTTTTGAGAAGTTATCCAAACTATCAATTGTAAAAGGATAAACAGCGAAATACACATCTTTTCGCTTGTAAACTCCTTTTTGTATATTCGGCTCCTCAAAATAGACATATCCATTTTCCCGACTTGTAAATATGGGGTACTGCGGGTGGTCTGTCAATCCGGATTTGTTACTTGGATCATCAATAAGTAATTCGCCGGTTATCTTTTCAATCATATTACTGATATTATTTATAATCGGTTTACCATAATTATCATATTGCCCAGTTTGCACCTGCAAACTAAGAGAATCAATGTTCTGTAGATTCAACTTAAAATTGTCGTAATCAAAAAAGAAGTTATCTCCATAATATGTAAATAATCCTGCCCTAATCGATCCGTCAAACTGAAAATTCCGGTTACGTTTCATAATAATCTGGCTTTTATCCGGAATTAAAACAACGTTTTGAGAATCGCTAAGAAATATACTTTGAATGCCATTAATTTTAAGATCAAAATTTTTAAGATCAAGATTTGCATTTTCGAGTGGTGCTGTTGTGTTTGAAGTAAAGTAAATAACATCATAATCGGTTTTTCCAACACTCGCATCGAGAAAGTAGTTTGTTTTTTCAGTAAGTGTAATCATATCAGAAACATCGTCAAAAAAGATAAAACCAAGCCGAGCCATTTTCATTAATTGATGACGCACCTGATAAGCGTCTACACCAAGGTAATCTGCATAGTTCGAAGCAGGGAATCTATTAAATCCAATACCTCTGCCGTATTGCCACAATCCTACAAGCGGATGGATGTTGTCCATTCCACCAAGCTTTTCAAAAAATTCATAATTGAAAAAGTTAGAAGATTCAAAGGTAGCTTTGCCCGTTGCTGTCCCAGATGCAGGCTTAAAAAGAATCGCACCTGATTTCCTTTTCCAAAGCCACTCTTCGAAGTTCATATCAATTTTATGGTAGGTATTTTTATATGGACTTTCTGATGTATATCTCTGCGATTTGGTAAACCTCAGTTCATCAGTACTTTCCATATAAGAAAATTGAAGGTCGGGGTGATAAATCGAATCGCTTTCAAGATACATACTTAATTGAACACTCGCAGATTTCATGCCATTTTCTGAAATTAGTATCTGGTTAGTCTTCAGCTTCATTCTAAGTGTGTCGGCGTCATAAATATTAAGAATTGCAGGTTCCTGTTCGCTACCTGTACCAGCAAGTTTAGAACCCTGCATCGATAATCCTCCAACGAATTTTATTCCACTGAACAAGTCAGGTAGAATATACTTGTTTTGATAAGAATAAAACTTTGGATATAACGCATTTTCAGGGTTATTAATTAGCATGACCTTCTCTTCAATGCGGCCCATTAGAGGAAAGTTGAAGTACTTCTTATAAAAGAATGCTACCGTGTCGGCCTTAAATTCGGTTTTCTGAAGGGTAATTTTATAATTGGAATATTCTGCATATACATCTTTTATATCATACCCTGCGCGCTCCCAGCTAACAACCCCTTTTTTACCTATCCATATCATGTCAACGGGGTTGAGAGTGCCTGAAGTTCCCAAAATCATAATACTATCGCGCTTTGAAAAACAGATTAGATCGACTTTATCGAATTTAACAGATGGTTTACCGATATTAAAAACAAAAACAAAATTGTTTTGAGCAATTTTCCATCCAGTACCAGAACTTGAATAAATTGTATTTGAAGTCAATAAATTGATTGTCAAATCAAGATATTGCGCGGTTATTTTCAAGGGGGTAGCCTTATCTTCTAAAAAGAATTTAAGTGATTGTTTCCAAGCAGTAGGATCAGCTTTATCATAATCCCCTGAGGAAAAAAGCATAATTATTTTAATCAATTGAATAAAATGCGGGCTGGGCCTACCATTTTTTTTAAGCAGAGAATTTGATATTTGGATTATCTCATTCCTTTGGTCGGCTGATATAGCGGGAGAATTCCATTTTGCAATGAATTCATTAAGAATAAGATTATCAGCCTCATTGATATAATTATCACAAAGTTTTTGAAACTCTTCAATATAAATTACTGAATCGGAAGTAAAACTTCGAATTTGCTGATTAAAGGCAGGAAAGAAAATTGATGAGAAGGCAATTATAAGCAGGTATATTTTCTTCATAATTTCGCCGGGTTGAGGTATGAAATAATTATTTCCTCAAATTAAGCGAAATCCAGTTATTTTCATAAAAACTACTGATAAAAGTAAATCCATATTCATTTGCTTTTGCAAGGAGAACTTCTTTATCAACTGTGAGAATTCCGCTTATAATGAGGGTTCCATTGTCTTTTAATGCTTTAAAATACTCCGGAAGGTCTTGTAATAAAATATTTCGATTAATGTTAGCAAGGATAAAATGGAATGAATGTCCTTCAAGGACTGAGCTGTCACCGGGAAAAACATCCCAGGGCTGTGAAATATTATTTTTTTGAAAATTTTCATATGCATTCTGAAATGCCCAACTATCATTATCAATAGCTAAAACATAGGATGCACCCATAAGTTTAGCAACTATACCCAAAACACCGGTGCCACAACCCATATCGAGAACTTCCTTGGAATTAAGATCATTTCGCAACATTTCTCTAAGCATGAGCCGGGTAGTTTCGTGATGTCCAGTACCAAAAGACATTTTAGGCTCGATAATAACTGTATATTCCAGGTCAGGTATTGTATGAAAAGATGCTTTTATGAGAATTCGGTCATCAACAGAAATGGGCGAGAAATTTTTTTCCCATTGTTCATTCCAGTTTTTTTCAATAATAGATTGATAAGTAAAAACCAATTCTGAATTTCCGGTCTGTTTAAATGAATCGATTATTGTTTGAATTTTTGCACTTAGGAGTTTTTCAGATCCAAATGCTTTTAAGAAAAGTTCATCTTCCTCAAAACTTTCAAAACCAGCGTCAAACAGAAAGGCAATAAGCCTTTCTGTTTCTTCTATCTGGATATTTAATTTCTCTATTGAAAGTTCAATCTGAATCATCTAAAGCAAATCAGAATGCGTTTACAATCTGTAAAAATTCATCAGCTTTCAATGATGCTCCGCCAATCAGGCCTCCATCTACATCAGGGTTCGCAAAAAGTTCTTTTGCATTTGATCCCTTACAACTTCCTCCATAGAGAATGGTTGTATCATCTGCAATTTGCGCTCCATACTTGTTACTGATTTCAGTACGTATATATTTATGCATCTCCTGTGCTTGTTCAGGACTTGCTGTAACACCTGTTCCTATTGCCCAAACAGGCTCATAAGCTATAACTACCTTACAAAATTCAGCTGGACTCAAGTGAAAAACTCCTTCTGTAAGCTGGGATTTAACAACATCAAAATGCTTATTGGCATTGCGTTCAGGAAGTACTTCGCCAATACAGAAAATAGGTTTTAAATCTTTTGACAAAGTAATGTTTACTTTTTTTGCAAGAACCGCATTATCTTCATGATAATATGCTCTGCGTTCAGAATGACCAATAATAATATATTCAGCACCAATTGATTTAATCATACCAACTGAAACTTCACCGGTAAACGCTCCTGATTCCTCAGATGAACAGTTTTGTGCAGATAATTTAACAACTGAAAGTACTTTTTTAATATCAGCCAGATGGGTAAAGGGTGGTGCAATTATTACCAATGCATTGCTGGTTTTATTCACAGCCAATGAATTAACCGCTGCGGCCAATTCAAGTCCATCGCTGATAACAGTATTCATTTTCCAGTTTCCTGCAACAATTTTTTGTCTCATATCAATTCTATTTAGTTTAAAGGGGATTAAAAATGAAGGTCAAAAGTACTAAAGTTGCATGAAAATTCATTGATACTTTAGGAGATAATATTGGATTATTTTCTGATCCTTGGATCAAGCAATGCATAAATAAGGTCCATAGAAATATTGACGATTACAAAAATCACTGAAGTGGTCAGTACACATCCCAGAACAACTGGAAGATCATAATTATTTAAAGCATTTACCAGCATGTAGCCTAAGCCTTTCCATCCAAAAATGTATTCTATAAAAACAACACCAGCCAGCATACTGGCAAACCATCCACTGATTGCTGTAACAACTGGATTCAAAGAGTTTCGTAGTGCATGTACGCCAATCACTCTGGATTTTTTTAATCCTTTTGCATATGCGGTGCGGATGTAGTCTTGATTTAATACTTCCAGCATTGAATTTCTTGAAAGCTGGATTACAACCGACAGAGGCCTAATTCCCAGAGTAAACGCAGGTAATATAAGATTTTTAAGTTGCAATTTTATCCCTTTTCCAAAATCATCTATTTCATACAAATTGCCAGTAATATTAAGGTGGGTGAAATTTCCTAATTTGTAAGCAAAAAACCAAGCAATCAGAATTGCAGCAAAAAATGATGGAATGCTCATTCCTAATGCTGAAAAAAACAAAGTACCCCGATCGTACCAAGTATCCTTATTTAATGCTGAAAATGTACCTAGTATTGTACCGGCAAAAAAAGCCAGAAGTATAGCTGCCAGAGCCAGAATCAAAGTATTTGGAAAGGCCTCTGAAATCATTTCTCCAACAGGTCTCCGGCTTTGAAAAGATCTGCCCAGCCAGGGCATCTTAATAACTATGCATTTCCCACTTTCAAGGGTGAAGATAACTTTTGCGGTCTTGTATTTTTCCTTGTCAAGGTAAAAGTAAGAGTCTGTATTCTTCGACATATGAAAAGATACGGGTGAAAGATCGTTCAAGTACCTGATATATTGTAAATGCAGTGGCTTATCGAGTCCTAGTTCTGTTCGAATACCCTCGAGACTTGTCATATCAGCTCTTTGACCCAGCATCATGCGCGCTGGGTCACCAGGAAGAACATTAAACAGGAAAAAAATAAGTGTTACAACTCCCAGTAAAACTGCTAGCCCATAAAATGTTCTTTCTGCAATATTCTTTAATAAGATCATTCAGTTATTATAGGTTTAGACGTTGCAATTTTCCGGCAGTCTACAGATTTTTTTATCAATGCAAAAAGGAGTAAATTCTGAAATATTCATTTAACTTATTGATTATTAGCGTTTAATGAACGGATCTTCAAAAAATACCCTAATAAATAGCGCCAGGAATAAAAAGCCAAGAACCAAAATATAAATCCTTTTTTCCTCGAGGGAATTTCGCATTTTTTCCAATAAATATGGCATAATAAATGTTTCTATTTTATTGGTTTCAGTGGCCACCTGAACAGAATTACGGAATTCATTAGGTTCTGGAATTAATTTATCATTCCATTTTGCCATAACTTTGCCATTTCTAAAATGAATAAGTGAAACTCCCTTCCCTGAAACTCCCTCTATAAAGGATTTATTTCCTGAACAAAAGTTAATTGGAGTAATAAAAGAGTCGGTGAATCCGTATATCTGAGCAGCATCTAGCCCGCACATACCATAGAAAAACACAGGACCCTGAGGTAGTGACGCAGCAGTCATTGAAAGATTATTCAGCTTTTCAAGTATATCAGGATCTGCATTTTGCGGTTCGAGTGTTGACACTAAAAAAACATCACCTGATTGCTGAAGTATCTCTCCTGTCTTATCAGCTCCCTCGGGAGTTAAAAGTTGGAAATCCTTAATAGGAGAAGTATAGCCGGATTCAATTTTTTCAGAATGTGAACTAACAAAAACCCAGTCACTGCTTTGTGGGAAGCTATCCATGGTAAAGGTAGCAACACTGTCGTTTTGAATATTCCTGTATTCCAGACTGGTCTGGTAGATATCATTTCTGGCACCAGTTGGAGTTGTCCACATGCGTTTCACATCAGCTCCTTTTGCAAAAGGATAGTCTTTAAGAAGCTTTTCCATATTCGAACCCAAATCTTTAATTTCAGGAAAATCGTTAGAATGCCATTTTGCGAGGATAGTGCCGTTCTTTATCAGTAATAGCCCGGGGTTTGAACGCACAATTGTTTTCAAAGCGATCTCATCTGCACTTCCAAAATCGTATTTGAGGTCAAGATTTTTTACCGTTTTAAGAATATCTGAGTTTACAGAAGCTGTAACAGCATAAAATTGTACATCATCGAAAATGCCACTCAGTTTATAATAATCATTGGCTTTCATTAATCCGTTTTGATCTGCATCCGGCAAATTGAATGACACAAGAAGGAAAACAAAATCATCGGTATTTTTGATTGTTTCAGAAACATCTTCCCCATTTGGAGCCTGTATGGAAAAATCATGGATAGGAGGTTTATACCCTTCAGAAATCAAGATTGATTTTGAGCTGGAGAATTTCCATAAACTATCCTTAGGAAAATTATCAATGGTAAACTCGGAAATTTTTTCATCCGAAATGTTTTGATAATATAACCGTGTTTCATAAACATCAATTGCTGCACCTTCTGGATACGTAGAAGCATCAGGAATATTGGTACCGGTTTTATAAGGCATAAAATCGAGAATGGGAAGATGATTTTTACAATAAAGTGACAAACCAAGTGCCATTGCAAAAAAGACTGATAGCACGCCCCATTCTGCAAATGCATTGCGAATAACAGGAAAGTTTTTTCTCCCAATAAAAATCAACAAAGTAAAAATCATTAGAACTATATTCTTCCAGAATGTTTCCCAATTGGTAAGAATAAGCGCATCTCCAAAACAACCACAGTCGGTAACCGGATTAAAAATCGCCAGTATGAATGTTAAAACTGTGAAAAAAGACATGAAGAGCAGTACCGCCCATGAAACCACTTTCATACGATATCCTAGAAGAAGACTAATACCCATTAATAGTTCAGCGGATGACAAAAGCATTGCGAGCGGAAGGGCAGCCCACGACATGAACCCCATCCCGAAAGCATTAAAGTAATCAGTGAATTTATAGGTGGAGCCTAAAGGGTCGACAGCTTTTACAAATCCCGAAAAAATAAATACTAAGCCGACAAGTATCCTGCATATTGTTCTGAGAGTTTTCATTTAAATACTTTATTTACTATTTTATCAAAAATTAATTTTGGTGGAAGAACGTCTCCGCTGCCGTTACTACAATCGATAACCGAAAAATTCTTTTGTTTTACTCCTAATTCCAGATATATCTGCCTTACACGTTTCTGAAAATCAAGATCATCTTCATGAATATCGCGTGTTCCCTGTAAATAATTCCTATCCATCCCCTCCCGCTCTGAAGAAAGCTGTGCTGTGGTAAATTCAAATGGAACATCCAGAAAAATATTCTGATCGGGAACAGGAATTTTAAAATACTCGTACTCGAGATGCAATATCCAATCATTAAGCTTTTGCCTTTCCTCTTCTACATTGAGTTTTGCGCACTGAAATGCGATATTTGATATAACGTATCGATCCACCAAAACGAAATAATCCTTTTCAAGCCAGGTTTTGATCATCTTGGATGCATCATTTCTGTCACCTGCATAAATCAGTGCAACCAGATAGGGATCTACTGAATTATTGGCTCCAAGTTCACCTCTCAGAAAGCGGGCGATCAAGTCACCGTATACCGGAGCATCCATTCGCGGGAAATGGAGGTATTCATGTTTAATTCCTTCAGAATTCAAGAAATCACGAAATAATTTAATCTGGGTTGATTTGCCCGACCCATCAAGGCCTTCTAAAACTACAAATTTCATTATGTTTCTATATATTTTTAAAGTGTTCAGTCAGGATTTACCCAAAATGCTACCTTTGCAATAACAATCCCAAACATGACAAATCTGACGCTTAAAGATACGGTTTTTTCAGAAAAACATAGCCTCAACTGTAGAGGGAAGTTACTTGATCTTGCCCGGCCTGCAATTATGGGAATCTTGAATATTACAGATGATTCTTTTTTTGACGGTGGTATATATGTTGATACTAATACAATCCTCGAAAGAGTTAAGCTTATGCTTTCTCAGGGTGCCGACATTATTGATATAGGTGCAATGTCAACCCGGCCTGGTTCACTTCCGGTACATGAAGAAATTGAAATTGAAAGACTTTCAGAAGCGTTGGAACTAATTCGGAAATCGTTTCCGGATATAATTATTTCAATAGATACTTTCAGACCAGAAGTTGCCCGAAAAATGATACTTGAATACAAAATTGACATAATAAATGATATCACTGCCGGTGGTGAAAATGAGGAAATGTTTCAGATTATCGCTGAATTTAAAGTGCCATATATCATAATGCATATGCAGGGGGAGCCTGGTACTATGCAACAAAAGCCACAATATCCTGACGTTGTAGATGAAGTACTTTTGTACCTCGCAAAAAAAACATCAAGCCTAAGGAAATTGGGGGTAAATGATATTATTGTTGATCCGGGCTTTGGTTTTGGAAAAACATTGGATCATAATTATCAACTTCTCGCAAATCTTTCTGTTTTTTGTTCTCTGGAATTACCAATTCTTGTAGGACTATCGCGTAAATCAATGATTTCAAGGTTTTTAAATACAAGTCCGGATGATGCTTTAAACGGAACAACAGCCCTTCATATGTTTGCCTTAAACCAGAGCGCAAATATACTTAGGGTTCATGACGTTAAGGAGGCAGTTGAAACTCGAAATCTCTATTACAAACTCAGAGAAACTGCTGAAAAGTGATATTGTCAATGATTTTTCTAATTTTGTTTTAAATATAAAGTCAGGTGCTAACACTCTTTTTACATTTAAGGTTCCTCGATATTCTGGATATTTTTCTGGTTGCAATACTTTTCTATCAGGTGTACATGTTGATACGCAGGACTGTAGCCTTAAACATTATCCTGGCTATAATTATTATTTATTTTTTCTGGGGATTGGTTAAAATGCTTAGGATGGAACTCCTAAGTAACATTATAGGACAGGTTATTGGGGTTGGTGTAATAGCGCTTATTATAGTTTTCCAACAAGAAATACGTCGTTTTCTTATTATGATTGGAACCCGATATATTAGCAGAAACAGATTCCGTATCGCTGGTATGTTCAGAATGGACCTAGACCCCAGACCCCGAATGAGAATAAAATCAATTGTAAAAGCGGTAACCAATCTATCGAATTCGAAAACAGGTGCACTCATTGTAATTAAGAGAAAATCAAGTCTTGAAATGTATGCCCAGGCTGGAGATATTCTGGAAGCAAACATTTCCAGCCGCTTAATTATTAGCATTTTTAACAAATTCAGTCCCCTGCATGATGGGGCGATTATTATTGATAAAGAAAAGATATTTGCTGCAAGGGTCATACTACCTGTAACAGACAACCCTGATTTACCTCCGGATTATGGACTCAGACACAGGGCTGCCTTGGGAATTACAGAAGTTACTGATTCTCTGGTAATTGTTGTTTCAGAAGAAACAGGAATAGTTTCGATTGCTGAAAATAATGAAATTGAAAGAGGGATATCTTCCCCTAAACTAATGGAAAGGCTTGAGCAGGAATTTCAGAATATCTGATTAAAATGAGTTAATCATTTTAAATTAGTCTTTCTCTTTTATATCCGATTTAGACCGGAAGCTAGTTTTGTTTTCATTACCATTCCAAAGCCTGACGACATTTTTTCTGTGTGTATAAATAATAAGGAGAGCAACTACAATAGAAAAAATATTGAGCTGCAGATTTTCAGATTTAAAAACAATTATTATCCAAACAGGAAATGAAAGACCTGCAATAATCGAACCTACTGAAGAATAGCGGGTAATAAAAAAAGAAATCAGAAAAACACCAGCTGCGCATAAGGTTGCAAACGGATGAAGTGCAAGCAAAACGCCAAATACAGTAGCTACGCCCTTTCCTCCCCTGAAACCTGCATATACAGGATATATATGACCCAAAACCGCCGCAATTCCAAGTATGATCTGTATATTCACATATTGCGGAGTAGCAGGATCAACAAACGAGTAAAATTTAACAAGATGAATTGCTGCAAATCCCTTAAACATATCAAATACAAGCACAAATAAACCTACTGGTGCACCAAAAACTCTTATTGCATTTGAGGCTCCTGCATTACCACTGCCAAATTCACGAATATCGATCTTGTAAAATAATTTACCTACCCATATTGATGTTGGTATAGCCCCAACAAGGTAAGCTAAAATTAACATTAAGAAAAGATCAATAAAATGTTTCATTCCTTAGTTTTTGAGGGATCAAAGTTAAGATTTTTGCATAAATAGCAAGGACTTTGTAAAAACGTTTGCAACGCTTAACAAAGTCCTTGATTATTAGTATTTAAGATGTAAAGCTATTTGTTTATTTCTTTTTATATCGGAATTAAAAAAGAAATAAACCAGCTTTTATGTCAAAGTTGAGGACCAGCTATCACCAAAGCTTTTCCTGCTTCCGTGTCTGTGAACTGTTGAAAGTATTTAAGGTACTTTGAAGAAAGGCTTTTGGCTTTTTCCTCCCATTCTGAAACCTGAGAATAAGTTTCCCTGGGATCAAGAATACCTTCACTTACATTATTCAGCTTTTCAGGAATAGTTAAATTTAGAATTGGAATATTAAGTGTTTTAGCCTTGTCGATTGAACCATCTAGAATAGCATCAATTATTGCCCTTGTATCTTTAATTGAAATACGCTTCCCTGTACCGTTCCATCCTGTGTTTACCAGATATGCTTTTGCTCCATTCTGATCCATTTTTTTAGCAAGTACTGATGCATACATTGTTGGATGTAAGGTCAGGAATGCTTCCCCAAAGGCAGGTGAAAATGAAGGAACGGGCTCAGTTATTCCGCGCTCGGTACCAGCTAGTTTGGAAGTATACCCACAAAGAAAATGGTATTGTGCCTGATCTCTGTCGAGAATTGAAACCGGAGGTAGCACTCCGTAAGCATCTGCCGACAGATAAATTATTTTTGTAGCATGACCAGCTTTTGAAGGCAGAACAATTTTATTTATATGGAAAATCGGGTATGAAACTCTGGTATTTTCAGTAACTGATGAATCAGCATAATCTACAGATCCATCAGGTAAAACAGTGACATTTTCTAGTAGTGCATTTCTTGCAATTGCATTCCAGATATCCGGTTCATTTTCCTTGCTAAGTTTAATAGTTTTAGCATAACATCCCCCTTCCAAGTTAAATACTCCCAGATCATCCCATCCATGTTCATCATCGCCTATCAGGTAGCGTTTCGGATCGGCTGATAGTGTTGTTTTCCCGGTTCCTGAAAGGCCAAAAAAGACAGCTACATCGCCCTTTTCACCTACATTGGCTGAACAATGCATTGATGCAATTCCTTTCTGTGGAAGGTAATAATTCATCAGGGAGAAAATTCCTTTTTTCATTTCACCACCATACCATGTACCGCCAATAACAGCAATTTTCTCAGTAAGATTAAATAACACAAACACTTCAGAATTAAGTCCATGTGCTTTCCAATCTGGATCTACTACCTTGGAGCCATTCATAACTACAAAGTCAGGTTCACCAAAATTTTCCAGTTCATATAATGTAGGCCTAATAAACATATTTGTTACAAAATGTGCCTGCCATGCAACTTCCATGATGAATCTTACTTTCATGCGAGTATTATGGTTGGTACCGCAAAAAACGTCAACGACATAAAGCTTCTGTGAGGATAATCTATTAGTCACGAGTTTTTTGCAATCGGTAAATGCTTCCTGAGAAACAGGGCGGTTAATTACGCCATCCCACCATAAGGTATTTTCTGTTTGGCTATCTTTAACAAAAAATTTATCCTTTGGAGATCTGCCTGTAAAAATTCCTGTTTTTACTGATACAGCCCCTGTAGAAGTTAGAGTTCCCTTTTCAAATCCTTCCAGATTTGGATCGGTCTCATGTTTAAAAAGGACTTCATATGAAGGATTATAATATAATTCTTTTACATCGTTTATTCCATAGATTCTTAAGTCTGGTAATTTCATTGCAATTATTTTATATTAATAGATTGTCAAAGCCTGCATGTGCATAATTTTGAGGCAATTGTATTTGCACATTCCTAAGAATAAAGTCCTCATCTTTTTTAAAAACTCAATTATCGTTAAGACAAATATATATTATTTATTGATAATGCCTTTTACTAAACTTAGGTTGAAATAATTACAGCCATATAAATTTTCTTTTCGTTAATCGTACAAAAATCGACTGAAGTCACTACATTTTGAATTCATCAAAGTATTAAAGCAAAACTAATTCCCATTAAGGTCTTCAATTTGTTCGTAATCCTGTATTGTTAAAAAAGAATATTGGTAGCTCATTGGTATAATGGAATTATAATCGGCAACAGTTGCGCCAGATAAACAAGCATCAATAAGCTTTCTACCAGTAAGGGATAATTCTGGTGACAAGTATTTAGGCAATTCCTTTTTAAAGAAATTATATAAAATTTGTGAACCTGCATCATATCCTTCAATTCCAACTTCATTTTGCTTATGAACCTGTAGAAACCGGGATGGTATTTTTGCTCCTTCGATTGTAAGGTAATTTAATTCATAACCTAGTAGCGGACATCTTGCATCCTGATATTGATCACTTCGTAATTTAGCATTTCCTCTTCTAGTAAGATATTCTCGCATTAATAACTGAGGTTTGAAGCCAACCTTCCAAACACCAATATGCTGGTTAGGAACTAAAGTATATCTCATTCTTGGGGTTTGAATTATCTGTTCCAGCAGCATATTTGCGTGTGGCACCATTTTCCCGGTAGCAAATGGCCAATAAGAACCAACCCCTTCCGATTCCATTCCTTCGCCACTAATAATGCTTGGATTAGCATAGCCCCTGGGTGAAACAAGTCGCCACAACCAAGCCAGTGAAGGAGGCAAAATATGAAACAAGCCAATTATTCCATAATTAGGACTGTCGCAAGAGCTAGGAGGAGTGCGAACTCCAAAACTTCTAACATCAATAGTTACAGGCTTATTAATAACTCCCGGTACAATGTCTCTTGGTAAGATCACTCTGGGGTTAGGACAGGTTTTTCCGGGCGAATCTTCAATATGATCCCAAATAAGTGCAGTACAACCAGGGTTTGATTTAATATTCAGAAACAATAATGGCCTTTCAGGTTTAATTGTAATTTTTTCAAGGAATGGGTCATCTCCATAATCATTAATACTATCAACTCTTATAAACCAGGAATTCTCGGCATCCAGAACAGAAAGTTTTCCGTTATCTTTCTGTACAGAAGGATGGCATAGTGCCATATCATCAGTTACCGGATTGAAAGAACAGAATAAGGGGAGATTGATATATCTATTTTCACTTGTTATAATGTTTTGTCCAATTAAAATTTGTCCTGTAGGTTCCCTTACGATATGCTGATGCATTTCACTTTTTCCTCCACCACTTGCTCCTTCATGCATAAATGTTGTGATATTGTCATAGGGGCTTACAACCTGAACAGTAGAACAATGCGCAGTAATCCAGCCTTCTTTCTCACCCTTTGATAATAATGCACCATAGAGCCCTTTTTTCGCACTAGGTCCGGGATAAAGATTATATGCATAAATTTCATGCAATTTTTCCAATCTGTTGTGCACAACTACTTGCTTGCCTTTAAAATGAGTGTGGCGAAACGTAGGTGCAACATAGATGACAGTATCAATAGTAGCATTTTCAATTAGATCATTTACAGGGACAATGGCTTGCAACATCGCTAATCCCATCGCAAAAAACCCAGCATTTGCCGGAACAATTGCTAAGCCAGAAACGCCAATTTTATCTCTTCCTGCAAAATAGAAAAAGCACGCCAACTCCTGATCCTTTAACCAATCAAAAGTTTCTGTTTTAAGGGATTGAAAATCATAACCAAAGCTATCTTTAAATCTCTTTTTATCAGTTGGTAACTCATCAGCTATGAACATGGTATCCGGGTCACGACGACGCATATACGGTTCAACATAATTAGCTGATATACCATTGGTTACTTTGTGTACAATTGCTTCAGTAATTTCCCCTTTCCCAGGGATATCATATTTAACTTCAAATTCATTCGCACCTAATCCACCCACAGCTGCAATTGCCAAATGTTCGACGGAATCGAAAATGCTAAATTTTTTACACGTGGTTAGCAGTGTTAATGCGCCTTCAGGTATCGTTATTTTCTTCTGTTCAAGAACTTTTAAGAAGTCTTTCATTTTTTTTATTTGGGAGATATAGTGTTAACATAAAAACTGGCTTAAAAAAATCTGCCACTTAAATTTTTATGTTATTTATTTCACACAAATATAATGAATTTATGTTAAACGACATAAAAAAGGCGGTGAATTAGAAAATTCACCGCCAATTATTTCAGATTTGATTTCGTCACATTTTCATGTGATCATGATTATTTATTATTAATCGCAGCCTGAGCAGCAGCCAATCTTGCGATTGGTACACGGAATGGCGAGCAGCTAACATAGTTCATTCCTACCATATGGCAGAACTCAACTGAACTAGGCTCACCTCCATGTTCGCCACAGATACCCACTTTTAATTTGGGATTTACGCTACGGCCTTTTTTAGTTGCCATTTCAACGAGCTGACCAACACCTTCGCGATCGAGAATCTGGAAAGGATCGTTTTTCAGAAGTCCTTTTTGCAGATAAACTGGAAGGAATTTTCCTGCATCATCTCTGGAATAACCAAAAGTCATCTGAGTAAGGTCATTTGTACCGAAAGAGAAGAATTCAGCTTTTCCTGCGATCAAATCAGCAGTTAAGGCAGCTCTTGGAATTTCGATCATTGTACCAACCAGATATTCAACTTTTTGTCCGGTTTCAGCAAAAACTTTTTCAGCAGTTTCTCTGATGATTTTTTCCTGAAGTTCGTATTCCTTAAGTGTTCCGATAAGTGGAACCATGATTTCAGGAATAGTTTCGATACCTTTTTTCTTAAGGTTGATAGCAGCTTCGATAATTGCTCTTGCCTGCATCTCGGTGATTTCAGGATATGTATTTCCTAAACGGCAACCTCTGTGTCCAAGCATTGGGTTGAATTCAGCAAGGTCATCAACTTTTTGCTTCACTTCTTCAACCGTAATACCGAGTTCTTTGGCCATTATTTTCTGATTTTCTTCTTCGTGAGGAACAAACTCATGAAGTGGTGGATCAAGCAAGCGAACAGTAACTGGTAAGCCTTTCATAGCTTCGAAGATACCTTCAAAGTCGGCTCTTTGAATTGGAAGAAGTTTAACAAGTGCTTTTCTTCTACCTGCTTCATCAGATGCAAGAATCATTTCACGCATTGGTTTAATCCTGTCGCCTTCAAAGAACATGTGTTCTGTGCGGCAAAGGCCAATTCCCTGAGCACCAAAGCCTCTTGCAACAATTGAATCGTGGGGAGTATCAGCATTTGTACGAACTTTCATAGTAGCATACTTATCAGCTAATATCATCAGTTCGCCGAAATCTCCAGACATTTCAGGATCGATAGTCGCAATTTTACCTTCATAAACTTCACCTGTTGAACCGTTTAAGGAAATCCAGTCGCCTTCTTTAAGTGTTTTACCATCACAAACCATTGTTCTGGTTTTGTAATTGATTTTTACAGCTCCTGCTCCTGAAACACAGCATTTTCCCATCCCTCTTGCAACTACTGCTGCATGAGATGTCATACCACCTCTTGCGGTAAGAATACCTTGTGCAAGGTTCATTCCTTTTAAATCTTCAGGGGATGTTTCGATACGCACAAGTACAACTTTTTCACCTTTTGAAGAGAAGTTTTCAACTTCATCGGCAAAGAAAACAATTTTACCTGTTGCGGCACCTGGAGAAGCAGGCAATCCTTTAGCCAAAACTGTAGCATTTTTGATGGCTGATTCTTCGAAAACCGGGTGAAGTAATTCATCAAGTTTACCAGCTTCGCAACGATTGAGAGCTTTTTTCTCATCAATGATGCCATCTCTGAGCATATCCATTGCAATTTTTACCATTGCAGCTCCGGTACGTTTTCCATTGCGGGTTTGAAGAAGCCAAAGCATACCATCCTGCATGGTAAACTCCATATCCTGCATGTCGCTGTAATGTACTTCAAGTTTATGTTGTGTTTCAAAAAGTTCTTTATATACATCAGGCATTATCTCTTCGAGTGAAGGGAATTTCGATGCTCTTTCACTTTCAGAAACCATTGCTAATGCGGCCCAACGAAGTGAACCTTCTTTTGTAATTTGCTGAGGAGTTCTGATACCAGCAACAACATCTTCACCCTGTGCATTAATAAGGTATTCGCCGTTGAAAATATTTTCTCCGGTTGATGCATCTCTGGAAAAGCAAACACCTGTACCTGAAGCATTTCCCATGTTTCCAAAAACCATGGCTTGAACAGTTACAGCGGTTCCCCATTCCTCGGGAATATTATTCAATGAGCGATAGTAAATAGCTCTTTCATTCATCCAACTGTCAAAAACTGCACAAACAGCACCCCATAATTGTTCCCATGGATTTGATGGGAAGTCTTTTCCTGTTTGCTTTTTAACTGCAGCTTTGAATAATTTTACAAGTTCTTTTAGATCATCAACAGACAGGTCAGTGTCGTCTTCAACACCTTTCTGCTCTTTCATGTGATCAATAATTTCTTCAAAAGGATCCGGATCTTCTTTGGATACCGGTTTCATTCCCAATACAACATCTCCATACATTTGTACAAATCGTCTGTACGAATCCCATGCAAAACGTCCGTTTCCTGTTTTCAGAACAAGACCCTCAACAGCATCATCATTCATCCCAAGGTTAAGAACTGTATCCATCATACCTGGCATAGAAGCACGAGCTCCGGAGCGAACAGAAACAAGGCAGGGATTTTCGTTGCTGCCGAATTTTGTACCCATGATGCTTTCAATATTTCTAACAGCTGCTTCAACTTCAGCTTTGATCAGTTCAACAACTTTAGTCTGACCAAGTTTGTTATATTCTGCACAAACTTCAGTGGTAATTGTAAATCCCGGAGGAACCGGAACGCCAATAAGGTTCATTTCAGCAAGATTTGCACCTTTACCACCAAGCAGATTCTTCATGTCAGCTTTACCTTCAGCTTTCTTGTTTCCAAAGGTATAGACGCGTTTCACTTGTGACATTTTTTTATCCTTTCTTTTGAGTTAATTATAAAAACAAGCCTAATTTTTTTTAAGAGAACAAAGGTATTCAAAAATTCCTTAAAATAATTCTAAATTAGTTTTTGTTATATAGTCAAAAATCAATGCGACCGTGGATGATAACTTATAATGGTATTCCGCAAGTACTCCCTGTCCAGATGAGTATAGATCTCAGTTGTAAGAATGCTTTCGTGCCCAAGCATCTCCTGAACTGCCCGAAGATCAGCTCCTCCCTCGATAAGATGGGTAGCGAATGAATGCCTGAAAGTATGCGGACTTACATGTTTTTTAAGTCCAGTATTTTTAGCAAGAGTTTTAATTATTGTAAAAATCATAACCCGGGTAAGCTTTTTTCCGCGCCGGTTTAGAAAAAGAATATCCTGGCTGTCTTTTTGAATTGTATCGAGGGAGTTTCTGTATGGCATATACTTATTGATTTCGCGAATAGCCTTCCCCCCAATTGGAACGAGCCTTTCCTTATTACCCTTTCCAATTACTCTGATAAAACCTTTATCGAGATAAATATTTGAAATCTTTAGATCAGTTAGTTCACTTACACGAAGACCACAACTGTACAATACCTCGATAATCGCAAGATTACGATGTCCCTCAGGTTTACTTAGATCGATGCCTGAAAGCAAGGAGTCAATTTCCTCAATACTAAGCACATCAGGCAGTTTACGTCCAATCTTAGGTGTTTCAAGGAGTTCTGTCGGATCGCTAGAAATTTTTTCTTCAATTAGTAGAAAATGGTAAAATGCTTTTATGCCCGAAACAACTCTGGCTTGTGTTCTGGCACTTGCCCCGAGTTCATTTATCCATTCCAAAAGTCCGGTAAGATGATCAGGGTTTATTTGTTCAGGGTTAAGATCAAGTGATTTGAACTCCAGATATTGAATAAGTTTGGAAATATCAGCAGTATAAGCCTCTACCGAGTTTTTGGATAAGGACTTTTCAAGTTTCAGGAAAATTCTGAAATCCTTCAGATAATCGCTCCATTCCATATTATCAGAAACTTTTTTTTGTTAGGGAAAAGACTTAAACTTGTTTTGAATATATTTGCAGCTTTTTTATTGAAATCATTTTCACAATTATTAGTCCCCGTAAACTTAAGATATTATTCAGAATTTCAACATATTATCAAAATGAAAAGGAAAACCAAAATTATTGCAACAATATCCGATTTAAACTGCGAAGTTGAGTTTATTACCCGCTTATTCAAAGCTGGTATGGATGTTGTTAGATTGAACACCGCTCACCAAACCCCCGAAGATACTCTTCGAATAATTGACAATGTAAGAAAAGTTTCAGATAAAATTGCGCTGCTTTTGGATACGAAAGGACCTGAACTTCGAATCACTAAAGCAGAAGGCGAAATCCAAGTTAAAACAGGCGATTTAATTAAAGTTTCCGGGAGTTCAACAGGAATAACAACTAAAGAAATGGTTTTTGTGAATTATGACAAATTCACAGATTCTATGAAAAAAACTGATTGCATTTTAATTGACGACGGACAGCTGGAACTTGAAGTCATTGACCAAATTGGAACCTATCTCGTTTGCAAAGCATTAAATAATGGCTTAATTAAAGGTAAAAAATCAGTGAACGTTCCCGGAGTAAGTTTCAGTTTACCAAGTGTTACACAAAAAGATAAGGAGTATATAGAATTTGCAGCGAAACACGGACTAGATTTTATTGCCCATTCATTTGTAAGAAATAAAGAAGACGTTCAGGAAGTACAGGGATTATTGGATCATTTTAAAAGCGATATTAAAATCATTGCTAAGATTGAGAATCAGGAAGGAGTGGCAAACATCGACGAAATTCTTGATAATGTATATGGAATTATGGTTGCCCGTGGCGATTTAGCCATTGAAATACCTTATGAAAAAATCCCCGGTATACAAAAAATGATCGTTAATAAATGCATTGAGCGTAGAAAACCTGTTATTATTGCCACTCAGATGCTTCATTCCATGATAAGCGAGCCACGTCCAACACGTGCCGAGGTGAGTGATATTGCCAACGCGATTTATAGCAAAACCGATGCAATTATGCTTAGCGGGGAAACTGCCAGTGGAAAATACCCTGTTGAAGCAGTAGAGACGATGGCAAAAGTTGCTCATGAGGTTGAGAAAAGTCGCAACGATATCCACGATACACCTTCAGTAGTTTTGAGCACGAACATATCGTCATACCTTACCAGATCAGCTGTGGAGGCAAGTATTAAACTCGATGCCAAAGCAATTATTGCCGATACTACAACAGGTAGGACAATTAGGAATATGGCAGGTTTCAGGGGACGAAAACCAATTTACGCAATGTGCTACGACAAAAAAACTGCGCGAGCATTGAATCTGTCTTTCGGCGTTTCCCCCTCCTATTTCGAACCTCAGGATACTGATGAAATGTTCATTGAGCAAGCCCTTAAAAAACTTCTTAAAAGCAACGAGTTGAAAGAAGATGATATTATCGTGGTTTTGGGAGGGAATTTTGGAAGGCATCATGGAGCCTCACATATTGAGATTTCAAGCGTTTCTAATCTGTCTCAGAAAATTAAGAAACTACCAGGGAAAACGGTCTAGCATAAGAACCAGTGATACTCCCATAGCGGCTCCCGACCAAATTAATATCCATTCACGGCGTTTACCACCTGACACATCTATTGCTAGTAAGGATAATGCAATGATGCCTATTATTATCATTAGTTGACCTATTTCAATACCTATATTAAATGCAAAAAGTGGCCCGATAAGGTTACTTTCCTTGCCTAACAAACTCTTCAGGTAATTTGAAAAACCCAGTCCGTGGATTAACCCAAAAAACAGGCCAGCTAAATATTTGAATTTGTGAAGATTACTAATAAAGTTTTCCGACTTCTGAAAAAGATTTGCAAAGGCTGAAAGAAAAATTGTTGATGGAATTAAAAACTCTATTATTCCAGTCTCAAATCTGATTAAATTCAAAGTTGCGAGAGCAAGTGTTAAACTATGTCCAATTGTAAAAGCAGTTATGAGTATCAGAATTTTCCTCCAGTGTTTTATCGGATAAACAACACATAAAGAAATTACGAAAAGTATATGATCATAGCTTTGAAAATCGGCAATATGCTCAATGCCAAGTTTCAGATACATTTGAAATACTGACATGCAATGATTTTATCTACAAAGTAAGGAATTTATTGTAATTTTGCATCCAAATATCATTTGTGAATAATTTATTGATTAACCTGTTCGTTTTCCTTATCGGGATTTGGAGTCCGGCCATGCATCCTGTTCATGTTTCAGTATGTAATATGGAAATGGATGATATTGAAAATATTGTTTCATTTAAATTGTTTAAGGATGATTTTGCTCTGGTCCTTAAGAACAAGTATCAGACTGATGTTTCAATGGAAAAGGCAGATGATAAAGCGAATAGTACACTGATCTCAAATTACATAAACTCCTGCTTTCAGCTAGAAGTGAACAAAAGCAGAATGCTGGCGTTAAAATATAAAAGCTCAGAAATCAATGAAGACGCTGTTTGGATACATTTTCAGACTGAAAAATTAGGAAATGCTACCCAACTTCAAATTACTAATACCTTGATGCTGGATTTATGGGATAATCAAACTAACCTTCTGATTTTAAAATGGAAAGAAAAAGAAATCGGGTGCAAATTTGATGCAGATATAACGGTTACCGAAATTGATTTAAATAAATAAGATGCTTGCTCTCCTGAAACATATTAAAATATTTTTACTTGTTTTCTTCATAGAGACAGTATTATGTTTCTCCATGTTTGCAACTCATAACCGTGCAGGGGAAATTACCCTCAGGCAGATTGCTGACCTTACATATGAGATTACCATAACCACTTATACTTATACTCTTTCAGGTGCCGACAGACCAGAACTTGAGGTTCAATGGGGAGATAATACAAAATCAATAGCTCCCAGAACTCAAGTGTTTAATTTCCCTAATGATTACCGCAGGAATGTTTACGTCAAACAACATACTTTTCCTGGCCCGGGGACATACACCATTGTTGTTCAGGATCCTAACCGGAATTATGGAGTGAAAAATATTCCCAATTCTGTTAATGTTATTTTTTCCATTAAAACTACTATTAGTATTAATCCGCAGATTGGATTGAACAGTACTCCTTACTTGCTTAATCCACCATTCGACAAAGCTGGTCTTTATCAGACATTTATTCATAATCCCGGAGCTTTTGATCCCGATGGCGATAGTATTTCATATTCACTTACAGTTTGTACACAACAAAACGGTGAGCCTATTCCAGGATACTCATTACCTCAATCCAGCGATACTTTATATGTAAATCCTATTTCAGGGGATTTGGTATGGAATACTCCAATTGATACCGGTATTTATAATATTGCTATGAATATTGAAGAGTGGAGAAAGGGAATAAAAATTGGCAATATCGTAAGAGATATGCAGGTTGAGGTTTACCGCACTACTAACCTAGCACCGGTAAACGACAGTTTGCCAAAATTATGTGTGGTAGCAGGTAGTTTAATAAGTGTTGATATTCGAAGTACAGATGGAAATGCCGATAAGATGAATCATTTCATCACAGGTGGCCCATTTATCCTTGATAACAACCCTGCTAAAATAGTTGATACTATTATTGATAATCCTGGTGAATTAATTACACGTTTTAAATGGCAAACTAGTTGTGAGCATGTCAGACGCCAGCCATACAGCATTCTTGTAAAAACAAATGATAAAAATTCTAAGCTTTCATTGGTGGATATTGACAATCTGGATATCAATGTTTTGGGACCTCCCCCGCAAGGAATTAATCTTGTTCCCGCAAGCAGTTTAGTCCGAGTCCAATGGAAATCCGGTGAATGTAGTAATATTTCATATTACAGGATTTTTCGGAAAACTGAATCAACCGGCTATATTCCAGATAGTTGCACTTATGGGATACCCGGATATACAGGTTTCAAATTAGTTGGTGCAACGAAAACAGGATCCGATAGTGTTTTTATTGATGATAATTATGGAAAGGGACTTCTCCAGGGAACCCAATACTGCTATCGTGTTGTTGCAGTTTATCCTGATGGAGCCGAAAGTATCCCATCCAATGAAATATGCACAATTCTTGTACCAGGAGCTCCATCCCTTCTAAATGCATCAGTTATCAAATCTGACGCTAGTGCCGGAGAAATATTTGTCTCTTGGGCAAAACCTTTAAAACTTGATACTATTCCGGCTAATGGCCCCTACGAATATATCATTTATAGAAGTAGTAATTTGTTTGGAATTAATCTTGCTGAAATAAACAGGTTTAAGACAGCAGATCTTAACGACACTGTATTTACAGATTTGAATGTGAATACGATAAACTTTCCATATTCTTATTCAGTTGAGTTGTATAATGATGCTCCTGGAAATCGATTTCTTATTGGAAAGCCTGAAATAGCTTCTACCCAGTTTCCTAAGATTTCGGAAGCTGATAATACAATTAACCTGAAGTTTGTTAGGAATGTACCCTGGCTTAACTATGAAAATACCATCTTCCGGTATAATAATTTGTCATCTGTTTTTGACTCAATCGCTACAACAGAATCCGATACCTATGCAGATACAAATCTGGTAAATGGAATAGAGTATTGTTACCAAATCAAGTCCAAAGGTAAACGAAGTCTCAACGGGACTGACTTTCTTGTAGAGAACACTTCTCACATTGCCTGTGGAACTCCAATTGATACCATACCTCCATGCCCCCCAGTATTAATGGTGAATTCAGTATGCGACAGTTCATTCAACATATTGAGTTGGGTTAGTTCAGATATCTCCTGTAATAAGGATATTGTTAAGTATAACATATATTATTCGCCATTGCTTTCCTTACCACATAGTATCCTTGATAGCGTTAAATTAAATTCATATATTCATAAACCCATATCATCACTGGCTGCATGTTATTACGTAACTGCAGTTGATTCATTTGGAAATGAAAGTGATCCCTCAACTAATATCTGTGTAGACCAGTGTTATGATTTTGATATTCCAAACGTCTTTACACCGGATGACGATAATATTAATGATCTTCTAAAATCGTATAACCCAGCGCCCAGGATAAACGAAATTGATTTTAAAATTTTTAACCGGTGGGGACAATTGCTTTTCCAGACAAACGACCCTGATATCAATTGGGATGGAAAAATTGATAAAACGAATCAGAAAGCTTCAACGGGAGTTTACTATTATATTTGTGATGTTTATGAGCAACGATTAACAGGGATAGAAATTCGGAATATGGTAGGATTTGTGCACATCTACTCAGACAAAAATGCTAATACAGGAGAGAAATGAGCTCGCTAATTAAAAATATTATTGCGTTTTTCTTGTTTTCCCTACTGATTAATTCTGGGTACTCTCAGTCTGTTGGCGAAAAGAATTATCTGATTGGAAAAGCCAGACTTGAATCAGGACAAAACGATTCAGCCTTGGTATACTTTGATAAAGCCATTTCTCAGGGTTCTAAAGATGTAGATATTTTATTCAGCAAAGGAGTTGCGCTATATAATAAAGGTCAGTTCGGAATGGCTGTTAAGGAGTTTGAAAAGGTGGAGGTGATTTCTCCCGGAAAAGCTTCAATATGGATGGCAAAATGCTACGCAAATCTCAATGATACTGATAATTGCCTGAAATCGCTGGAAATCCATCTTTCAAGTAATTACAGATTACCTGAGAGCACTTTGCTTCTTGATCATGATTTATCCCTTGTTGATGAAGATCCTAAATTTATTGAATTTTGGAAAAATGGAAACTGGTATACTGGTCTAGATAAAACACTTGCTGAAGCTTCATACTTGATCAAATCTCAAAAATATCCCGAAGCTATTGATGTTATTTCTGAAGGACTTGATAAAGGATATCGGAAAGCATCATTGTATGCTAAGAGAGCTGAAGTTTATATGAAGGTTAATAATTACCGACTAGCTCTCGATGATTTAAACAAATCCTTGGAACTCGAGCACCGAAATGCCGCTCTGTTGAATCAAAGAGCTAGTCTTTTGTACCTTATGGGGAAATACAAACCCGCACTGGAGGACTATAAAGTTGTTTACGCATTGGCTCCCGATGAAATAAAAGTCCTTGTTGGAATGTCTATGGCTCTTAATAAAAATGCTTTATATGACGAGGCTGTAACCAATATGAATACATACCTTAAATACTATCCGGCTAATGATTCAGCTTGGTACCAGTTAGGAATGATACATTATGAGAATGGTTACTTTTTTGATGCCATAAATTGTTTTAATTCATCATTAAAGATTAAACAAAACGATTCACGGTATTTCGCAGCACGGGGAGCTACTTATCTGAAAACCAGAACCTATCAGTACGCTTGGAAAGACCTTTCAATGGCTCTGGACCTTAACCCAAATGATGCGGAAACCTACGTAAACAAAGGAATTGCTGCGATAAATACGGGGAAAAATGAAGATGCTTGTTTCTGCTTTGACATGGCAAAAAAAATGGGAAACAAAGATGCATTCACATATTCAGAAAAATATTGTAAATAACAATTTATTGAGATCGTGGTAAATAAAGAACACATAAGTCAGGAATTAATATCGGGATTAAACTCCCCCGATGAAAATACCGTTTTGCAAACTATTAGTGAACTAAGGATTCATGGAAATACGGAAGTCCTTTCTTCGGTATTCAGTCTGTTGTTTTCAAAAAAAATGGAAAATATTGAAGAAGCAATTGTAAACCTTATCAATGACATTAAAGACCCCCATGCCGTTCCTGTTTTTATGGTAGCAGTTAAAGAATATCGTGGAAATACTGGTTATGAGAAGCTTATATCTGCCTGTTGGCAATGCGGACTTGATTTCTCTGCTTATATTGATCAGTTTATCGAACTTGTAATCGACGATGGCTATTATACTGCACTTGAAGCATTTTCTGTGGTCGAAGAAAATGTGACCAATCTGAATTCGCAACAGCGAAGTGCCAGAATTGAGTTTATTCGCTCAAAAATTGAATTCCTATCCCCGGAAAAAAGATTATTGGTTAATGAATTAATGTCGCTGCTAAGCAATATAACTGAACCTTTCAGGCTTGATCCTGAGCATCTGAATTAGTCTTGAGTTGAAAAGTATTTCATGAACTGGGCTCTTTCATAAACTGCCTGATCACCGACATTCGAATAGTTTAGCTTTCCTGAAAATTCATCAATGGATTTGTAATTGTGTTCGATCATCCATGATTCGAAGCGATCAATAATCTTTGGCAAAAAATCTATTCCGTTTTTATAAAGTACTGAACAAAGCTGAACAGCCTTCGCCCCTGCCAGAATTTGTTTTATAGCTGCATCTCCACTATGTATCCCGGTTGATGCGGCAATGTCAATCAATGGCACCTGACTATTTATTATTCCCACCCATCGAAGGCTGTTTCTAATGTCAGCAGGAGAACTGAAAACCTCAGAGGAAATCATTTTTAAATCTGTAATATTGATATCGGGTTCATAAAATCTGTTAAACAATACAACACCATCTGCTTTTCTGAAATAGAGTTGATTTACTAGTAGAGGAAGATTTGTAAAGTTTGATCCAAGCTTCATAATAACTGGAATGCTGATTTTCTTTTTAATTCCATCCAGCAAATCGTAATAAATTGACTCAAATTCCTTTGAAGGCTTTTCTTTGTTAACTGGAAGGAAGAACACGTTTAGTTCAAGTGCATCAGCTCCGGCTTCTTGTATCTGACTAGCGAAATCCATCCATTCACTTGCGCTGATACAATTTATACTGGCAATAATTGGAATGTGAACAGCACGTTTTGCATCACGGATAAGGTTCAGGTATTCAACAAGACTGTTATCTCGTGTATAAGCTTTAACATAATCGAGGGCTTCCGGATAATCAGAACCAGAAAGATTTTTATGTGTATCAAAAACTATCTGTTCTTCAAATAAGGATTTTAATACTATGGCTCCGGCGCCCAGAGAATCAAGTTTTCTGATTTTATCAAGTGAACTGGTGATTCCGGAACTGCTGATAATAAAAGGATTTCTGAGTTTTAATCCCGCAAAAGTAGTAGAGAGATTGGCCATTTTCGTCAATTTTATATCAAAGATAATCTCTTTCTCCAAATAGTAAGCTTCCAACCCTGATAATGGTTGCCCCTTCCTCGATAGCAATTTTATAATCACCCGACATCCCCATTGATAGCTCAGAAAAACTAGGGCTTTCTTTAAAATAATTTTCCTTACAGTGGTCAAAAGTTTTTTTCAATTGTCTGAATTCTGAACGAACCTGCTTCATATCCTCTGTAAAACTTGATATTCCCATTAAACCCCTTATGCGGATATTTCCCAAGCTTTTAATTTCAGGGGATTCCAGAATGGCATTCAACTCATTACTATCAAGCCCGAACTTAGTTTCTTCAGTAGCAATGAAAACTTGAAGAAGGATATCAATAACCCTGTCTACTTTAATAGCTTCCTGATTTATCGCAATAAGTAATTTTAAACTATCCACAGAATGAATTAAATGGACAAACTTCGAAATGTACTTTAACTTATTGGATTGAAGATGGCCAATAAGATGCCATTCGATATCCTTTGGTAATTGTTCGAATTTTCCTGTTAGTTCTTGAACTCTGTTCTCACCAAAGATTTTATGTCCCGATGAATATACTTTAAAAATATCTTCAACAGGCTTTGTTTTACTTACAGCAACCACTTTTACATGACAGGGGATAGAATCCAAAAAGGTAATGATATCGGATACTGAGTGTCTCACAGGAAGAGTATGTTTTTTCTCAAATGTACTAATAAAATAAAAGTCATTTATATAATCTCATTTTAAGATTTTGGAATACTTGAAGATATATTGCTGTATTTATCTCAATAACTGATTCTTGCAGGTCGCATAGTTATTGTTTTTTCAGCAAATCAATAGAATTGAGGATTAGCTTTTTTTCAAAGGTGTTCTATATTTAAGGAATAAAATCCCTATTATTGCACTCGAAATAAAATGCTAAAAAACATATAATATAAGGGATGAAAATTACCGTTGTAGGAGCTGGAAATGTTGGAGCAACAGCAGCCAATATCCTAGCCGAAAAAGAAGTAGCAAGTACCGTTGTTCTGCTTGATGTTGTTAAAGGTCTTGCTGAAGGGAAATCACTGGATATCATGCAAATGGCTCCTTTAGCCTTATTTGACACAAAAACTATCGGTGTTACCGATGATTACTCAGCAACAGCTGATTCATCAGTTGTAATTATCACATCAGGACTTGCACGAAAACCCGGAATGAACCGTGAAGATCTTCTTGAAGCCAATGCACACATCGTTAAAAATGTAACTGAAAATATCATTAAATATTCACCTGACGCTATACTTATTGTTGTTAGCAATCCGCTTGATGCAATGACCTATGTAGCAATGAAAGTTGCGGGGATTCCCAGCAGCAGGGTAATGGGAATGGCCGGACTGCTTGATACTGCGAGATACAGAGCCTTTCTCGCTGAGGAACTCGATTGTTCGGTAAAAGATATTCAGGCGGTAATTCTTGGCGGACATGGTGATGATATGGTTCCTCTGATGAATTATACCACTCTGAGTGGAGTTCCAATCCGCCAGTTGCTATCTGATGAAAAGTTGAATGAAATTATTAACCGTACTCGTAAAGGTGGAGGTGAACTTGTAAATCTTATGGGTAAATCAGCATGGTATGCTCCCGGATATGCCGCTGCCCGCATGGTTGAAGCAATTGCAAAAAACCAGAGAAGGTATTTCCCATGCAGCGCTTATTTGCAAGGAGAATACGGACAAAAAGATATATATTTTGGAGTACCGGTAAAACTTGGCAAAAAAGGAATAGAACACATCCTTGAAATTAACCTCGACAAAGATGAAAAAGCTTTGGTAGAGATTTCTGCAAATAGTGTCAGAGAGAATATTTCATTTCTGGAAAAGTTGAAACTTTGGTAGATGGTTTTAGTAGGTGTCGTGACCTCATCGATATTCGCTTAACATCGGTTTTTGTGAGGAACGAGCGAAAACCGTGTTTTACTGAACAGGCATTGAAAATATGGCATATTAATTTTTTTTTGCTAATTTATCCCGTATTTTTGCAAAAAAACATTTAAACTTTAATTCGTTTAAGATAATAGCGAAGTTGCAAAGTAAAGATTATTAACACTTTCTTTAGAGATTTTAAAAACAAGGCGGGCGTATGCCAGTTAAAAAGGGATTTGATTATGCAAAGGGTAGTACTCGACATACCGGACAATAAAATAAACTTCTTCATGGAGCTCGTAAGTAACCTCGGTTTTAAAAAGGTAAAAAGGCTTTCTAAGGAGCAAAAAGAGTTTGTTGATGATTTAAGGGATTCTTTAAACGAGGTCGAACTTCATAGGCAGGGTAAAATAAAACTTCAACAGGCAAGAGATTTCTTAAATGAACTTTAATGTAATTGTTACCTCCAGTTTTAAAAAGCATGCCAAAAGAATTGGCAAAAAACATCATTCCCTCAAATCAGATATTGAAGCCCTTATTGGTTCCCTGGAGCAAAACCCGTTACAGGGCGAACCTTTAGGTAAAGACTGTTACAAAGGTACGCATGACTATTACCTCCAAAGGCAAAGGTAAAAGCGGCGGATCCCGTGTTATTACCTGCGTTAAAGTAGTTGATCATGACGTTTACCTGCTTACCCTCTACGATAAAACTGAAAAAGAAAACATCTCTGATAAAGAACTGGACGAACTGCTTAAAATTGAAGGACTGCTATTATAGCAAAACCTGTATTATTCCGGGTTTTGCTCATTCGTCAACTGTAAATTACTTTTAATCATGGAATTGCCTTTCTCCTTAATGTCCCCATAGAATAAAGCAAACAATAAGGCTTCTCTAATACTTGTCCTGATTCAACTTTATAGTAAACAAGTCTATTTTTATTTACTCTATCCAATTGAATACCTAAAAGATAAGTTGTATTCGTGTAGTAAAAACGATAATTGATTACGCTAAAGACTTCTCCGTTATCGTCTTGGACAGTTTCCTCCTCTTTAAGAAAGTCGCCAACAGTATCACGAATAGCTACACCTTCTACTGAACATGATGTCTTTCTTTTTAAGTAGGATGTTAAAATGCTTATTTTCAGGGTATCTTCACTAATTTTATATACTTCTACCCTTTGACTTAAAGTGTCATTCTTATATTCAAAAATTTGAGTTTCAAAGGATAGTTTATCCTTCATTCCCTTTCTGTTTGGTTGACAACCAACGTAGCCAAAACAAGAGATAAATAATAGTATTAAAACAATCTTATTCATACTATAAATAATTAGAATTTCAAATTAAGGGTTTGGCCATGCACACCTAACAACGTCAGTCTTCAAATAGTAATATTGTTGATACATAACTTGGTCCGTTTGGTTGCCTCCAAGAAGATTAATAGTTAAGTCGTTAGCCCCTTGGCCTGCATAAAAACCAACGTGGTATAAATCATTTTTGTAAGTTACTACTAGACAACCATATTGAGGCTCTGTCAAAGCGTTTCCCCTTAACCACGAATTAGCCTTTCCGCTACTATTGGTTCCCGTATATCCAGCACTTTTCATTACCCAATTCGCATAAGCTGAACACCAACCCCAAGTTTTTGTTCCTGCCTGCCCTTTTAGATCAGTCGCATCGAAATATTCAATAATTCTTGCTATATTTGTTTTATCTGAGTTTTCTTTTGTGCCTATTTCGTTAATTGCTATACTCATCCATGGAGGGTCCCCTTGCGATGAGGCCGCTGTTTCATCTCTTGTATTTCCATGTTATTTTTTTATGTGCCGATTTGATACGTGGCAAATTTATAATAAATGTTCCTTACAGACAACTTTTATTTTATCAAAATGGAACAATGTTTTAAATTTGTAGCTTAAATGATAACTTTGGAGGGCAAAATGATAATATTTATGAGCGTCGGACAAAACATCAAGAAAATAAGGGAAGATAAAAACCTGACCCAGCAACAGATTGCCGAACTGATACACATGCACCGCTCCAACTATTCCAAGATAGAAAGCGGACAACGTGAGATTTCGGTGGATGCACTCAATAAAATCGCAAAGTATTTCGGGATGACTATTGACCAGATAGTAAACTTTGATGGTGCTATACCGCAAGAAATAACCGTGGAAGATAAAACCCTGATGGAACAGGTTAAAATGATTCAGGAACTTGAACCGGAAGAAAAAAACATGGTTTTTAAAATGGTGGATACCTTCCTAACCAAAAAGAAGTTTAAAGATTTCTTTCAAAAAAACGTTGCGGCTTTATAAGTAAAAAGCCCGGAACTAAATGAACCGGGCTTTTTGATTATAGTTTGTACTATTCAATTTTCACCTTTTGCAATCCTTTTACAATTCGGATTATAACCCAAATTAAGGGGCCAAGTACTATTAAAATAGGAATAATCCCTTTCAGGTTGCTTACTCCCTTAAATATAAACAGTAATATAGTCGCTATAAAAATCACTCCTATCAAAAGACCTATCGCTATCAGGAAAGTCCTATTTTCCATTATCGACTTTTCTTTTTCGATAACTGCTGTTGTACTTTTCTTCTTATTGTAGCTTTCAATATTTCGCTTAAAATGGGTCATAAATTTGTCAAAATCATCATTGCTGTCATTATACCAACGATGAAGTTGTATTCTACTGCCTGATTTTAATCTTAATTTTAGCGTGCTAAAATTATATGAAGACTCATATTTATAGGATTTTAGCTCATCCAAGCTAACACGTTGTGTTTGTTTGGGTTTGTTTCCCCAGTATGGTTTTACCCAATCAAATTGAAAACCTTCAGTATCAGATGAGATAAGCAATATGGCTTTTGATATATATCTGGGAAGTATAAAAAAAGATAATACAATAAAAACCACGACAAAGACCCCGATTACTATTTGGCCAACGAGTCCATATTTCAAAAGAAAGATTGTGATTGGAAATAGCATTAATAAAGGGACAATAATACCAAAAGCATACCTGCTTTTAGCATAACAGATTATTTTAAATTCCTTTTCCATTTTACCGGTATCCATAATTATTGTCTATCCAACCATTTATCTCATCTCCATAAAACAACTGACCAACTCCCCAAACTACTCCGACAATAGCAGCTCCAGTAACAACAACAGGTGCTCCAACGATTGTTAATACTCCACCCCCAATACCAATTGCTGCATTAGTCCAAGTAGATGTATTATCAGTGCCGTTTGCTACTGCAATACTGGTAGAAACCACCGACGTTGCCATACTTAATCCGGTTAATCCGTTTCCAAGTCCCCGGGTAAGCCGTGAAGCATTTTTTGCATAATTCATGCTCTTCACATACCCACCATTATTCTTTACTTGTGAAAGCTTATAATAATTCCCATTTTTTCCAGTCCATGCTACGTCTCCAGAAGTATTATATGCCCATGTTCCACTAATTGTTGGGTATCCTGAAGCTACACTTGCTCCATTTGAAATGTAATCCCATGCATTAGCCCCTCCTCCTGAGGGATTACTTTGCCC
>Ga0209181_10000309_pt1 | contig 91539 bp, 75 predicted proteins | sample MAT05_FD_187208 | JGI IMG/M metagenome (GOLD analysis project Ga0209181, IMG submission 187208) | Freshwater microbial communities from Lake Fryxell liftoff mats and glacier meltwater in Antarctica - MAT-05 (SPAdes) (version 2) | ecosystem: Environmental > Aquatic > Freshwater > Ice > Liftoff...
CGATTACCGAGGACATGGTGCCCAACGTTTTCGCCGGCGTCGTGCTGGTGCACCCGCGGGTGGCGAAGGGCGGGCAGGAGACGGGCGATGATCCCGGTCGTCCCGCGGCGCGCATCGGCCTGGTGAAGCTGTCGATCGAGAAGAAGACCAAGCGCCTCGCCGTCGAGGTGAAGGCAGATCGCGCGGCGTATCGGCCGGGCGAGGAGGTCTCGGTCACCGTCAACGTGAAGGACTCGAAGGGCAAGGCGCAGGACGGCGAAGTGACGCTGTACGCCGTCGACGAGGCGGTGCTGCGGCTGACCGCGTACGAGACGCCGGACCCCATCTCATCCATCTACCCCGAGCGTCCGCTGTCGGTTCGCCTCGGCGAGCCGCTGCTGCATCTGGTTCGTCAGCGGAACTACGGCGAGAAGGGCGAGACGCAGGGCGGTGGCGGTGGCGCTTCTGAAGGCGCGGGCTTCCGCAGCAACTTCAAGACGACGGCGCTCTGGCTGCCGGGGCTCGAGACGAAGGGTGGCACTGCGACGACGAAGTTCAAGCTGCCCGACAACCTCACCACCTTCCGGCTGATGGCCGTCGTGGTGACGCAAGGTGAACGCTTCGGCTCGGGGCAGAGCGACCTGCTGGTCAACAAGCCCGTGCTGGCGCTGCCGGCGATGCCGCGGTTTGCGCGCGTGGGTGACTCTTTCGAAGCGGGAGTGGTGGTTCACCTGCACGACATCACGGGCAAGGGCGACACGACGGCGGCGCAGGTCACCGTGACGGCGAGCGTCGAAGGCGCGACGGTGAAGGGGCCGGCCGAACAGACGGTGACGGTGTCTCCCACTGCGCCACGCGAGGTGCGGTTCACTTTCGTCGCTGACAAGGCGGGCACCGCGAAGTTCAGGTTCAAGGCTGCGAAGGGAACCGAGAGCGATGGGGTCGAGCACAAGCTGCCGATCGAGCTGCCGGTGGCGATCGAGACGGTGGCGACGTACGGCGACACGACGGACACGCGGGTGGAAGGCATCACTCCGCCGAAGGACGTCTACGAAGACATGGGCGGGCTCGAGGTGACGCTGGCGTCGACGTCGCTGGGCAACTTCGGCAAGGGGTTCCAGCAGCTGGTCGAGTACCCGTACGGCTGTCTCGAGCAGCAAGCGTCGCGGCTGGTGCCTTTCGTGGCGATGCGTGAGATCGCGGGGCAGTTCGGCATCCCGTGGCCGGGCTCGAACGCGAAGAAGCAGGCGCGCGAAGACGAGTTCAACGCGCTGATGCGCACGTACCTGTTCGACACGCTAGACGTCAGCGGCGAGAAGAACCCCGACGCGGTGATCGCGAGCACGGTGCGTTCGATCGTCAACTTGCAGGACTCCGACGGCTCCTTCCGTTACTGGCCGTCGTCGACCTGCGCGTCGAGCTGGCAGAGCGCGTACGCGACGATGGCGCTCGCCCGCGCGAAGGAAGTGGGCTTCGCGGTGCCGGCGGACAAGCTGGCGAAGGCCGAGGCGTACCTGGGCAAGGTGGTGGGCGGCACCTGCCACCCGTGCGAGCTGACCTGCCCTGATGAGGTGCGGGTGTTCGCGGCCTACGTGCTGGGCCGCAGCAAGAAGCCGAAGGCCAGCGTCTACCCCGAGTTCTTCGCGCGGCGAGAGAAGCTCTCGCTGTTCTCTCGCGCGCTGCTCGCCAACGCGATGTTCACCGCGGGGGGAGATCGCAAGCAGGCGAACGTGTTGATGGGCGAGATTCTGAACTACGCGAAGGAGTCGGCGAAGGGCCTTCACTTCGAAGAGGCCAGCTCGAGCACTTACGCGACGCTGTGGCAGTCGGACACGCGCACCACCGGGGCCGTGCTGCAGGCGCTGACCAACATCACCCCCGACCATCCTTTCGTCTCGAAGATGTCGCGCTACCTCACCGGCGTGCGGCAGGGCGATGGCAAGTGGCGGTCGACGCAGGAAGCGGCCTTTTCCTTGATGGCGCTCACCGAGGTGCTGCGGACGAAAGAGAAGGACACTCCGAACTTCAACGCCACGGTGGCGATGGGCACGACGCCGGTGATCGAACAGAAGTTCGAAGGGCGTTCGCTGAACACGCCAGTGAAGAACCTGACGATGGCCGAGCTGCTGAAGCTGGGCACGGGCCAGCCGCAGAACCTGACCTTCAAGAAGGAAGGCGCGGGCGTCCTCTATTACTCGGCGACGATGAAGTACGCGTCGAAGTCGATGCCGACGGCGGCGCTCGACAACGGGCTCTTCGTGCAGCGGTGGTTCGAGCCGTATGCGGGTGGCGGGCAGACGTTGAAGTTCTACGCGGGAGACCTGGTGCGCATTCGGGTGCGCGTGGGCTCGAATCAGGAAAGGCACTGGGCGGCGATCGAGGTTCCGCTGCCCGCGGGGCTCGAGCCAGTCGACACGTCGCTGGCGACGACCGCGAAGCTGCAGTCGTCCCCAAACGAAGAAGGCCGCGGCATGGAGTACGAGTCCGAGAGCGGCGGCGACGAGTACGGCGGTGAAGCGGAAGAGTCGGAAGACCTGGGCCCGTGGGCGATGGGCTTCTGGACGCCCTTCAACTTCACCGAGACGCGGGACACGAAGGTCGTGTTGTTCGCCGACCACCTGCCGCCGGGCGTGCACACGTCGAGCTTCGTGGCGCGCGCGACGACGCCGGGCACGTTCATCTTGAAGCCGGCGCGGGGCACCCTCATGTACGAGCCAGAGGTCTGGGGCCGCAGCGAAGGTGGTTCGTTCGAGGTGGTGCTGCCGACGCCGGTGAGCGCGAAGTAGCCGATGGTGCGGCAGGGCCTGCGCGCGTTGTTGGCGGGGGTATCGATCGCGCTCTGCGCGGTGGCGGCGTTCATTGCGGCGCCGCTGCCCAAAGGCCTCGTCGACTACCGGCCGGTCGCGTCGGTGCGGGTGTTGGATCGCGCGGGCGGGTTGCTGCGCGAGCTGAAGTCGGACGCCGATGGAAGAAGCACTCCGCTCGCCAGCGCAGAGATTCCGGCCCACGTGCGCGACGCGTTTCTCGCCGCGGAAGATCATCGCTTCTACGGGCACTGGGGCGTGTCGCCGGTCGCTTTGGTGCGGGCGGCCTGGCAGGACGTGAAGGCCAGGAAGATTGTCGCGGGTGGCTCGACCATCTCGATGCAGCTGGCGCGCACGCTCGTCCCGCGTGAACGGACGCTGGCGGGCAAGGCGCAGGAGGCGCTGTGGGCGCTGCGGCTCGAGGCGCACCTGACGAAAGACGAGCTGCTGGTGCAGTACTTGAACCGCGTGCCCTTCGGGAACAACACGTTCGGGCTCGAGGCGGCGTCGCAGCTGTACTTCGCGCGGAAGGCGGCGCACCTGTCGCTGGGGCAGGCGGCGCTGCTGGCGGCGATTCCGCGGGGGCCGACGGCGTACAACCCGTACCGCAAGCCGGGCCCGCTCGAGCAGCGCCGCAGCTGGGTGTTGGGCCGGCTCGAGAAGACGGGGCTCGCGACGAAGGCGGCGGTAGAGGAAGCGCGGGTCACTGCGCTCGACTTGTCGGCGTTCGAGGCGACCTTCCGCGCGCCGCACTTCGTCGAGTACGTCAGCTCGCACCTGAAGGCTTGGGGCTTAAGCGAAGCGACGGTGGTGAAGACGTCGCTGGATCCGCGGCTGCAGCCGGAAGTCGAAGGGCTGATTCGCGAAGAGCTGGCGCGGCTTTCCGAGAGGCGCGTCGGCAGCGCGGCGGCGGTGGTGATCGACAACGAGACGGGCGAGGTGCTCGCGTACCAGGGCAGCATCGACTTCTTCGAGTCGGCGGCCGGTGGGCAGAACGACGGCATTCAGATGCACCGGCAGCCGGGCTCGGCGCTGAAGCCCTTCGTCTACGCGCAGGCTTTCGCGCACGGCTTTACGCCGGCGACCGTCATCGCGGACCTCGAGACGCACTTCACCGCCCAAAAGGGCACCTGGTCGCCGAAGAACTACGACCGCAAGACGCACGGGCCGGTGCGCGCCAGAGAGGCGCTGGCGAACAGCTACAACGTACCAGCGGTGAAGGTGGCCGAGGCGATTGGCGCCGAGCCGTTGCTGAAGCTGCTGCGGCGCGCAGGGTTCGATTCGCTCACCGCGACCGCCGAGCACTACGGCCTCGGGCTCGTGCTGGGAAATGGAGAGGTCTCGCTGTGGGAAGCCGCGCGCGCGTACCGCGGCCTCGCGCAGGGCGGAGTCGTGCGGCCGCTGCGCCCGGTGCTCCAGGCGTGGAGGGCCGACGGGACGGAGCTCGAGGTGCCGGACGAGTTGAAGCCGCGGCGCTTCGCGCAAGCGCAGGCCTCGGCATTGGTCACGCACGTGCTCGCTGACAACGCGGCGCGCGCCCGGGCCTTCGGGCTCGACAACGCGCTGCGGCTGCCGTTTCCCACCGCGGCGAAGACGGGCACCAGCAAGGGGTACTCAGACAACTGGACGGTTGGGTTCACGCATGAGCGCACGGTCGCGGTCTGGGCGGGAAACTTCGACGGCGCGCCGATGGTGCGGGTGTCGGGCATCACGGGGGCGGGGCCCATCTTCAGGCGCGTGATGACGGAGGCGATGGAAGGAGTCACTGCCGCGCCGTTGGTCGATGAACGGGGGCTGACCACCGCGCACATCTGCCCGCTGTCGGGGCGCCTTGCGGGTCAACACTGCCCGGCGCAGATGGAAGAGCACTTCACGCGCGGCACCGAGCCGGCCGAGCGGTGCCAGATGCACGACGCGTCGTCGCCCAGGCTGCCGCCTGAGCTGGCAGTGAAGTGTCTGCAGCTCGAGGCGCGGCAGGGGCGGCTGGTCGACCTGGGCGTCGAGTACTACGACTGGGCGCAGGCGCAGGGGCTGGCCGATGAGCCGTGGCTGGCGGCAGCGTGCCGCGGCGGTGGGGCGGAAGGCGAAGCACCGCGGATCCTCTTCCCCAGCAACGGTGACGAGTTCGTGCTGCTGTCCGACCTGCCGTTGAATGACCAGGCGATTCCCGTTCGCGTGCGTGCGAACCCGGGGCAGGGCGCACTCGAGCTTCGCGTCGACGGCATCGTCGCCCAGGTGCTGCAGCCGCCCTTCACGACCCGCATCCCCGCCCGCCGCGGCGCGCATGTGCTGTCGGTGCATTCACCGGGCGATGAACGGGTGCTCGGTGAAGTGAAGTTTCAGGTGCGTGCCGAGTCGGCGCTCTGAAATTCCATATCAAAGCTTAGGGGTCAAAGCTTTGATACAGTAACGCCGTGTCAACGCTCGTCCGACAGCACTGGCAGGCCGATCTCGGCGCCTTCGGAGGCCGCCGGGCACGCCAGGGTTTCTTTTACGACGCCTACGTCCCCGACCCGATCGCGGGCCTCGACCTTCACCTGCCGAACGACATCGCGCAGATTTCGGCCGAGGCGGAAGAAGCGATTCGCGCGCTGAACCGGGTTCCAGCGCGGCACGGCTCACTGGAGTCGCTCGCCCGCCAGTTGCTGCGCGCCGAGTCGGTTGCATCGTCCCGCATCGAAGGATTGTCGCTGTCGCACCGGCGGTTGGCGAAGGTCGCCTTCTCGAACGATGGCTCCGATGTCACCGCTGCATCGGTGATCGCGAACATGCGTGCGATGGAAGAGGCGGTGCGCTTGTCGACCACCCGCCGACCGCTGACCGTTGCGGGCCTTCAGAAGTTGCACCGCGTGCTCTTCGAGGCTTTCGGAGGTCACTCGGGCGGCAAGCTGCGCGAAGAGCAGAACTGGATTGGCGGCGCGTCGAGCAGCCCGCGCGACGCGGAGTTCGTGCCGCCTCCGCCCGAACGGGTTCCGGCGTTGCTGAAGGACCTCTGCGCGTTTCTCGAGCGTGACGACCTGCCGGCGGTGGTTCAGGCGGCGATCGCCCACGCCCAGTTCGAGACGATTCACCCGTTTGCCGATGGCAACGGCCGCGTGGGCCGTTGTCTCATTCACGTGGTGCTGCGGCGCAGAGGGGTGGCTCCGAACTACGTGCCGCCGATCAGTCTGGTGCTCGGCTCCCGTTCAAAGGCCTACGTCGGCGGTCTTGGCGATTACCGCGCAGGGCGGGTGATGGATTGGTGTGGCGCGTTCTGCTCAGCCGCACGGGTCGCGAGCCTGTCGGGCGAACGATTCGCCGCGAAGGTCGAGAAGCTTCAGCAACGCTGGCGCGAGCAGGCCGGCAACCCGCGCGCGGATGCCGCCGCGAATCGAATCATCGAACGCCTTCCCGCCTTTCCCGTGCTCGACGTCGCGACCGCAGAAGGGTTGGCGGGCTGTTCGAACCAGGCAGCCCGGCTCGCGCTCGCGCAGCTCGAGGCCGGCAAGGTGCTCGGCCGGGTGAACGTCGGAAAGCGAAACCGCGTCTGGGAAGCGCTCGGGCTCTTCGAGCTCGTCGACGCGTTCGAGAGCGCCCTGCGTCGCTAGGACGGCGTCTCGAGCGTCTTGCGCTTCTTCTCTGCCTGGTCCTGCTTCCAGCCAGCGTAGAGGAGGAAGAGGATGCCCGCGATGATCGCGAGGTCGGCGATGTTGAAGATGCCGGTGCGCAGGCGCCCGATGCCGAGGTTCATGAAGTCGACCACCGAGCCGTCGTTGCGCGCGCGATCGACCCAGTTCGACAGGCCGCCGCCGGCGATCATCGCGTAGCCAGCGACCTGGACGTTGTTCAGCGTCGCGCTGACCGCGGTGAAGATGACGATGCCCAGCAGCAGCAGCCCGACCGCGACCGTGAGAATCAAGAACCGAAGGTCGTCGGGCAGGTTCGCGCCCAGCGAGAGAAATGCGCCTTCGTTGGTCGCCCACGCGAGCCGGAACGTGTCGCCCAGGTACGAGCGCATCGGAGCGCCCTTCAGCGTGGCGTTCGCGAGCTGCTTCGTCGCCTGATCGCACCCCACGGAAAACCCGAGGGTGATGAAGAGCAGCAGCAGGCGGTTGGGGAGCTTCACGGGGGCGACTCCTGCCAGATTCAGAAGCGTCCCGCCAGTCCGATGCCACCCGGCGCCGGGACGAGACTGAGCGCGTGGGGGTTCGATTCGACGTTGTACGCCCGCGCGTTCACCCCACCACCACGTCGCCAGCGACATCGGCACCGCGACCGCGAAGACCACCCAGCCCAGCCGGTAGTCGCGAGCGTCATCGTGAAGGTCGCGTGCCCGCTGTAGAAAGAGAGGTTGTTGTCGTCGGGGTTCGCAGTGGTTCCCTTCTCATCGGCTGGCAGGTGCCCGACGAAGGGCCTTTCGCGCGCGACCAGGAACTTCACCGTCTGGTTCACCACCATCGAGGCGAACACCGTCTCGAGGATGATGAGGGCGTCGATCGGGAACTCGCGAATCGCTCCGTCGCGGTAGGCGAGCAGGGCGTGGATGCCGAGCGTCGCGACGCCTCCCGCAACCCAGACCACGTTGCTCGCGTCGTCCGCGGTCGAGCCACCGCTGGGGCCGACGCGCGGCGAGAAGAGCGTCTGAAACGAGCGATCGAGGTTGTTGCCCTCGCACCAGATGCACTTCGCCGGAGCGAGCTGCTTCTTGATCCCGTACTCCGAGACCAACCAGCCCGCGCCCAGCAGGCCCGTGGCGGTGAGGTCGATGGGCAGGCTCCACTTCAGCGGGCGCACATCAGGGGCATCGAGGTGGCTCATCCCTCGACTTCTCTTCCGGATGAACGGGGGGCGTCGCCTGCGCCAACGCGACGGCGAGGATTATCGCGACCATGGGTCGACCCGGTAGTAGCGGTGCAGCTCTTCGTACAGGTCGGGTGCCTTCTGCTTCAGCTGCACGGGCTTCTCGAAGAAGGCCTCGGTGGCGACGGCGAAGAACTCGGCTTCATTGGTCGCTCCGTAAGGGCGCAAGACGTTCTTGTTCGGGCGTTCGCGCAGGGCGAAGTAGCGCTGCGAGAAGACGCGCGTCCACGCCTGGTAGTCGCGGCGCTCATGGAGCTCGGGCGTGCCGTCGAAGGCGCCGTCGGCCGAGTCGAGCACGTGGGCGAACTCGTGGAGCGCCGTGTCGTGGCCGTCGCCCGCGTTGGCGAGCCCTGACAACACCGCGTTCCAGCTCAGCACCACCTGGCCCCAGTGGTGCGCCTCGCCGAAGACGAACGCGTCGCTGTCGGGGTGCTTGTAGTGGCTCGGGTAGAGGATGATCGTCTTCAGCTTGTCGTAGAGCGCGAGGTCGAGGTTCCGCGTCAGTCGCGCGGCCTGGCCCGAGACGACCACCTTCATCTCGTCGGTGACCGTGAGGCCGCCCGCGCCGACCCAGGCTTTGTCGAAGGCGAAGATCTTCAGCTGCAGACGGAAGCGGTCGGCTTCCTCGGCGGCGACATGCGCGAGAAACGGGAAGCGCTTCTCGATGATCGGCGCCCACGCGTCCGGCATTGGTCGCTTGCCGAGGCGCTTGCGGCGCAGATCGCGAAGGAACCAGAGCATTCAGTTCGAGCGGTTGAAGACGAACGGGTACTTCACCTTCACCGGTGCGCCGCCATGGGCCGGGAACTTCAGGCGCTTGAACTCAGCGAGCACGCAGCTGCTGACTGAGTCGTCGAGGAAGGGCTCTGCGGCGAGCGCCTCGGAGACGGATCCATTCGCCGCGATCATGAACTGCACGGTCAGCTTCCCTTCGAGCCGCGGGTTATTCCTCAAACCCCGCTCGTAGCAACGGCGAATCGCCGCGCTCGACTTCTTCACCACCGGCGCCACGTCGCGCGGACTGAGCCCCGGCGGCTCTTCCTTGAAGAGCTCCTTCATCGTTTCGGGCGGCGACAGTCGCAGCTTCACTTGCGCGCGGCGGCCTTCGTCTTGAAGCAGCGGGGAGGTGAGCAGCCCTTCTTCGGTCAGGCCCAACGAGTCTTTGCCTTGCAACCATCGATCGATGCAGGCGTCCGCGGCCGGTCGCCAGATGAGCGAGGCGGGAATCGGCCGCGGAGGAACGTTGAAGTACGGGGTCAGGGCCTGGTCGAGCCGACCGCACCCGTCTGGGGTCTCTTCCGGAAGCTCCGCGAGCGCGGTGGCGAGATCCCAGGCTTCGCGATCTTCGACGTCGAAGTCGTACCTGCCGGCCGGGATCGCTTGCCGCGAGAGCACGAGGGCGCCAGCAGCAGCGAGGCCGGCGATGCCGACGAAGGCGAACCCCGACAGGTTGACAGCAGACGTGTCTTCCACCCGCACTTGCATCAGCGACGCCACGACGGGCGCCGCGCTGCGCGACTTCGCCCGGGCGGAAAGAAGCGCGAGCGTGCCGAGCAGCAAGGCCGGAAGCGCCGCCGCGAACCCGACCAGTGACGCACCCTGCGCCTCGGCGTACCCGATGCGGCGAATGCGATCGCCCATCACCGGGCCGACGCTGTTCAGCGCCTGCTCTACGCTGCGCTTCCCGTGAAGCGTGCTGCCGATTCCCGCGGCGGCTGCGCCCGTCGCGAGCAGGAGCGTGAGAATCGCCAGCGGTGTCCGGCGGGCTCCGAGCCCGAGCACTCCGAGGAAGAGGCCGAAACCGCCCATCGCCACCGCCACCAGCGCCAGCGGGCCACCGTTTCGGATCAGTTCGAGGATCACGTGGGGACCCTATGCTAACTGGCACCCCCATGAAGCTGCGGCTGGCAGTCTCGATTCTCGCGTTGGCGCTGGCGGCCTGCCGCAGCGTCCCCGTGCCCGACTACATGCGCGCGGTCGACCCGGTGCGGCAGCTGAAGGCGCCGGCCGAAGAATCGCTGGTCGTCTTCGTGCGCCCGTCGTTCGAGCAGTCGGACCTTGCCGCCCACGTGATGGACGACAAGGGCCAGTTCCTCGGCTCGGTCGTCTCGGGAGCGCACTTCTCGGTCGTCCGCCCCACCGGCAGGCAGCAGTTCATCGTCTTCGCCGGGAACCTCGCCGATGCGCTGGTCGCCGACCTCGGCGCAGGGCTCGTCTACTTCGTCGAAGTCACTCCGGTGATGTCAGGGCCGCCGCGGTTCACGTTGAAGGCGAGCGCGCGGGGCACGAACCTCTTCCCGTTCAAGGAAGCGTGGCTCGAAGGCACGGCGCAGTACCGGGTGGACGCGGTGGCGGCGCGGAAGGAGATGGCGGGCGAGACTGAGAAGCGGCGCGACAAGGTGGTGTCGGACGCGAACGATCGCCTGCGGAAGTATGCGGGGCCTGACCTGACGGAGCACACGCTCGCGCAGACCGATGGCCACTCGAAGGTCGGGACGCCGGGGAAGCTGCGGTACGCGACGCCTGCGCCGTTGCCGGTGCCGATCGTGGTGCCGGGCAGCGGTCGCGCGGTGACTCCGCCTCCGCTCACGGCCGCTCCTGCGCCCGAAGGCTTCAAGCCGGAGGATTATCCGACCCCTGCTCCGGGGCCTGCTCCGTTGCTCACTGCCGAAGATGGGATTCGTCGCGGCTACGCGAAGGGCACGCTGGTGCGGGTCAAGCTGAAGGACGGCGCGACGTGGATCGGCGAGGTGCTGAAAGAGAACAAGACTGAGCTCAAGATTTCGATCGGCAACAGCGCGCAGGTCATCTTCTTCGATGAGATGACCGGCATCGAAGTGCTCGCGCAGCCGAAGTAGCCGCCCGTTCAGTCAGGGCTCGGCGTCCCTCGACTTCTCTCGGGATGAACGGCACTTCTCTCGGGATGAACGGCACTTCTCTCGGGATGAACGGCACTTCTCTCGGGATGAACGGCACTTCTCTCGGGATGAACGGCACTTCTCTCGGGATGAACGGCACTTCTCTCGGGCCGTCAGGGCTTCTCGACCAGCGTGTAGATCGCGAACAGGGTCGAGAGGTCCATCGCGTCTTCGCCGACGTCCCACTTCAGGATCTTGCCGAGCTCGCGCGCCTTCGCGGTGTCATCGACGTCGAAGCCTTCGAGCTTGAAGCCCACTTTTTCCCAGGTGGCCTTCGGAAACGGGCTCTTGCCCTCGGCCCACGGAATGAAGTCTTTGCCGGGCGGATTCTGCGCCGGGTACAGGTTGTAGATCAGCGCCTTGCCGCCGGGCTTCAGCAGGTCCCACACCGCACGAACGTAGGTCTCGTCGTCGACTGTCAGCTGCAGCGTGCGCTTCGGGTCGACGGGCTGGCTCGGGTGCACGTAGCCCATCTTCAGAACGTTCTTCGAGATGAAGAGGTCGTAGCCATCGCCCACCGCGGCCTTCACGGCGAGGTCTTGCGGGAAGCGGCCGTCGACCAGGCGCACCGAGCCTAAGTTTCCCGACGCCGAGGTGAGGCTGCCAGTATCGCCGGGCTCCGAGTACAGCGCGGGCAGCACCGGGTCGACCTCGACTCCCGTCGCGTCGGCGCCGAGCAGCGCGAACATGCGCAGGTGCCCGATGTAGCCGTAGCCATAGTCGACGACCTTCTTTCCCTTCAACGTGTCGACGCCGTGCTCGCCGAGAACTTCGAGCGCGCGCGCGTAGCTGACGGGAGTCCCGTAGCGCGTCAGGTAGTAGTACTCCTCGTCGAGCTCCTTCCGCGTCAGCCCGGCGCGTTCGGCCTCGGGCAGCACGGCGGCCTGCGACTGGGTGAATGCGCGCGTCTTGTCGGCGGTGACGAACACCACGCGCTTGCCGACCCGCGGCAGCTCGGACGCCACGCCGAGGAAATCTTTCGCCAGCGGCGTCTTCACCCACGGCGCGAGGTCGCGCGCCTCGCCGTGAATCGTCTCGACCGTGAAAGGAGTGGCAGCAGCAGGCCCCGCCGCGCGCGGAGTGGCGCAGGCCGAGAGGAAAACGGCAGCAACAAGGGTGCGGATGACCATGTTCGGCGCGTCCTGCAAATCAGTGACCGCCGCACTGCACCGTGGCGGCTTCGGTGGGCCAGACGTCTTCTCCATTCCGTTCGAAGTACAGCGGCGCGCGCTTGCGTTGCCGCGGCCAGACTTCGTCCATCGTCGCCGCCGCGTACAGCCGGCCGCCGAGCATCGTGTACGTGACGGTACGCGAGTTGCCGATCGCCTCGAGCGGGTTCTTCTCGAGCACCACCAGGTCGGCGAGCTTGCCGGGCTCGATCGAGCCGAGGTCGCGACCCATCCCCAGGTACTTCGCTCCGTCGAGGGTTCCGGCGCGCAGCGCGTCGTGCGGCGTGAAGCCGCCCTGGCCGAACATGCCGAGCTCCCAGTGGGCCGCGAGGCCTTCGCGCTGGCCGTGCGCGCCGAGGTGGACTTCGACGCCACTGCGCTGCAGCAGCGCGGCGACCGTCGACGCGGCGACGTGGTTGAGCTCATCGTCCGGCACCTTGATGCGGCGCCGCGCCCGCGCGTCGAGGAACTTCCGCGGCACGAAGGCCGAGAGCCGTTCGTCCTTCCAGACGTCCGCCGCCATGTACCAGTAGTTCTCGCCCATCAGCCCGCCATACGCGACGCCCAGCGTCGGCGTGTACCCGACCTTCGTGCCCGCCCAGAGCTGGGTGACGTCGGCGTAGATCTTCGAGACGGGAATCGCGTGCTCGATGCCGGTGTGGCCGTCGACGATCTGCGTCAGGTTGTGCTGCAGCAGCGAGCCGCCCTCGGGCACCACCATCATCGACAGCTCGCGCGCGGCCTGAATCACCTTCTGGCGCTGATCGCGGCGCGGCTGGTTGTAGCTCTTCACGCTGAACGCGCCGACGGCCTTCAACCGGCGCAGGTGCGTGCGCGCGTCTTCGAGCGTCTCGATTGGCGCCCGGAACCAGCCCTGCGCGCCGTAGAGAATCGTGCCGGTGCTGAAGAGCCGCGGGCCGACAATCATGCCCGTGCGCTGTTGCTCGGACGCGGCGAAGAAGCTGTCGGTGTCGGTCGACGGGTCGTGAATGGTGGTGACGCCGAAAGACAGCGACGACAGCAGCGCGTAGTTCTGTTGGGGGACGAAGCCCGCCTCGGCCACCGCGCCATGCCAGTGCACGTCGATCAGCCCGGGGATGATCGTCTTCCCCTTCACGTCGTAGACCTTCGCGCCCTTCGGCACCGGCGTCGACGCGCGCGGACCCACGGCAGTGATGCGGCCGTCTTTCACCACCACGGTGCCGTCGTCGATCACCTCGCTGCCCTTCATCGTGATGATCCGCGCGCCGCTGAACGCCAGCTCGCCCTTTCCGAAGTCGGTGACGGTGGGGACCTTCAGATCGATGCCGGTCAAGGGAGGCGGCGGCAGCTTCTCAGGCGAGCCTTCGATGAACTTGAAGGCGTCTTTGAGCTCGCGCGTGAAGAGCGTGGGGCCCAGCGACCAGCGCAATGACCTGGAGTCGCCAGAGAAGTGAAGCCCTTCGCCTGCGTCGCGCGTCAGCTTCGCGACCGGCAGCGCTTTCGTTTCGGGGCTGGCGACAGCGGCCTTCGCTCCCTTCGGGAAGGGCATCAGGAAGACGTGGAAGTTTTCGCGGAAGGCGAGCCAGCGGCCGTCGGGCGAGACGCGGTACTCGCTGGCCTCATCGGACGTGAGGTGCGTGCGTTCTTCACTGGCGTCGAGGCCAATCGACTTCAGCGATCGCACGTCGTCCTTTCCATCGTTCGCGACGGTCAGAAAATAGACGCGGTCGGAGGCGCCGGCGAAGTGCGGCTGGCCGCCGTCCTTGAAGATGCGCCGCGGTGTGCCGCCCGAGATGGGCTGCGCGTACAGGCCGCGGTCTTGCGAGTAGAGCGAGCTGACCAGGGCTCCGCCGCCAACCGCCTGGAAGACGAGCCACTTGCCGTCGGGCGACACGGCCGGAGCGACGTAGTGGCCTTGCTTCGCGGTGAGCACCTTGCCTTCGCCACCATTCGCGCTGACGAGGCGAATGGTCGAGAGCTCTTCGTCATTCCACGTGCTGTACACGATCGACTGACCGTCGGCGGTGAACGACGGCCAGCCTTCGGCGTGCGTGCTCTGCGCGGTGAGCCGCTTCGGAGCGCCCTTCGGCAGCGCCTGGACCCACAGCCGGCCCAGCGCCTCGAACACCACGCGGTCACCCTTCGGGCTCGCCTGCACCCAGCGCGTCATCTTTGCGTCGAGCTGCAGGGGCGCGGCCGGCCTCTCGTATCGCACTGCCTCGGCGACGCGCCGCGAGGTCTTCACGTGAAAGGGAATCTTCGTCGCCTTCTTCGACGCGACGTCGACGCGCCAGAGCCCGCCCTGCGCCCAGAAGACGATCGACTTCGCGTCCGGCGTCCACGCCATCGTTGGGTACACGCCGTGAATCGCCCACGTCTCCATCAGGTCGCGATCGAGCCCGTCGAACACCGGCACTTCGCGGCCCGACGCGAGGTCGGCGACGAAAAGCACCGACTTCGTGCGCACGCGTCGAATGAAGGCCAGCGACTTGTTGTCCGGCGACGGCGTGGGGCGAATCGCCGAGCCCGCACCACCGAACCGCTTCTCGAGCTCGCGAGTCTCGAGGTCGAGCCGGAAGATCGCGTAGAGCTCTGTGTTCGGGTCCTTGTTGTATTCGAAAGTCTTCCCCGGGCTGACGTCCTGGCTGAAGTAGACGTGGCGGCCGTCGGCAGAGAACGCGGGCTCACCGACGTCCTTCTGGTCGGTCGGCTTCTCGGTGAGCTGCACGCCTTCTCCGCCCGAACGGTGGAAGAGCCAGAGCTCGCCCGCGCCGAGGCTGCGGCGCGAGGTGAAGTGCTTGCGGCCGACCAGCGACTGCGAGTCGGGCGACCACGTGGGGCTGGTGACGAGGCGGTGCTTCTCGCTGCTGACGGGCGTCGGCGTGCCGCCATCGGCGCGCGTGTCGAGCACCCAGAGGTTGTCGCCGCCGCCGCGGTCGGACGTGAAGGCCAGCGATCGGCCGTCGGGGCTGTAGCGCGGGTGCATGTCCCACGCGATTCCCGAGGTGATGGCCTTCGCTTCGCCGCCTTCGATCGGCAGCGTGTAGAGGTCGCCGAGCAGATCGAACACCAGCTGCTTTCCATTCGGGTGCACATCGACGTTCAGCCACGTGCCCTCGGTGACGTCGATCTGCACGTCGTGGCCGGGGCCGGGAGGAGACGACACATTCCACGGCGCTTCGCCTCCGTCGGCTGGCGCGCCTGCGTCGGGGCCGGGAATCGGAAACTGCGCGAGGGTCAGCGCGAGGGCAGTGAGGAGCACGCGGCGCCGTTAACACCCCTTCAGCTGCGCAGCTCGACCTTCTTCAGCCCGGCCTTGCGGTGCAGATCGCCGAGAAACGGAGCGGCCACTTTCCGGAACCACCGGTGCAGCTGCGCGTTGCTGTAGGTGCCGCGCGAGAAGGTTCCGCTGTGCGTCGCAGCGGCCGGCGACTGCACCATCACGCAGCTCTCGTCCTGCCAGACGAGCTTCGAGCCGCGCACGCGCGACTTGCACATCTGCTCGAACTCCTTCTGCGGCGGCTCGTGATCGAAGGTGAGCAGCAGCTGCAGCGCGTTGTTGCCGGGGTCGCGCTTGAGCACGGTCAGGTAGCCGCGGTGCGCGAAGGGAAACGGCAGCTTTCGCAGCCACTGTCTCTCGAGCCCGAGCCGCCACGGGGTGAGCACGGTGTTGATCGCGACGAGCGCGACCATCAGCGGAAAGACAGCGAGTGGCAGCGCGAGCCGCAGCGCGTGCGCGCCAAGATCCACGCGGAAGGGAAGGAAGACGCGCTCGGGAACGCAGATGGAGGCCGAGAGCGCGATGCCGCCGACGATGCTCGAGCCGATCAGCAGGTAGTCGCGCCGGCGGGTCAGCGACTTCTTGACCGAAGGGTCGCGCGCGAGGGGGTCGTTGCTCGGCACCGGCGGCGTGCAGTGGTGCTCCATCGCGATTTTCAGTCTTCCGAGACTTCGACGTTCGACCCGAAGGGATTCACCGCAGCGCGTGGGCCCTTCTCGGCAATCTTTGCAAGCTTCGCGATGGCCTCGTCGGGCACGCCGCCGCGGCCCTTCACCTTCGCGACGGGCAGCGGCGCGGGAGGCTCGGGCTCGTGCTTCGCGTTCAGCAGGTCGGCCAGCTTCTCGAAGTCGCGATCGATGGGCATGGGGGCGCGCTACTCGAGCAGGTCGGGTTGATCGCGAACGATGCGGGAGTACAGCGGCTGGAACTGGAACCAACCGGCGAGCGGGTTGCCGGTAATCATCGCGGCCTGCTCGGCGGCGGCGGTCGCGATCTGCTTCGGCTGCCCCGCGGCGCAGGCCAGCAGCTCGGCGCGGCACGAACGGTCGAGGGTGATGAACCACCACGCCGCGGCGTCCACGGTGTCGCCCACGGTCAGCAGCCCATGGTTCTGAAGAATGCACGCCTTCTTGCCGCCCAGCGCTTCGGCGATGCGCTTGCCCTCGTCCAGCTCGACCGCGACGCCGCCAAACTCCGAGAACAAACCGTGGTCGTTGTAGAAGGCGCACGAGTCCTGGGTCAGCGGCTGCAGCAGGCGGCCCAGCGTCGAGAAGGCCTTGCCGTGCATCGCGTGCGCGTGGGCCGCGGCGACGACATCGGGCCGCGCTTCGTGCACGCGCGAGTGGATGACGAAGGCGGCGGTGTTCACGGGCAGCTCGCCTTCCACGGTGTCGCCGTCGTGGTTGACGCGAATCAGATCGCGCACGCGCACCTGGCCGAAGTCGACGCCGAACGGATTTACCCAGAACGTCTTCGGGTCAATGGGGTCGCGCACCGTGACGTGGCCGGCGACGCCTTCGTCGTAGTTGAACTTCGCGAAGAGCCGGAAGGTGGCCGCGAGCCGCTGTTTGCGGTGCAGCTGTTCTTCCTTCGGGGACTCGAAGGTCGGCGGGGTGAAGCTCAGCCGGAAGATGCCCGACGGGTCGGCCGTGCCAGCTTTGGTCATGGGGCCTGATTTACCAGCTTCTCGCCAGTTGCATTCGGTGCCATCGCTTTCAGGTGCCACGCCTGCATGAACAGCTTCTTTTCGGCGATCGCCAGCGAGTCGCTGAGCCGGGCGATCAGCAGCGAAGGCGTGACGACGAGGCCGATGCTGACGGTGATGAGCAGCGCCAGCGTCGGGGTAGGCGAGAGCTCGACCATGCGGGGAAGCAGAAGCAGGCCTCCGTCGCGGAACTCGAAAGACGGGTAGGTGATGCCGACGAACTCGAGCAGCGCAGGGGTGAGCACGGCGACCACGCCAGCCAGGGCGGCCAGCGGTCTCCACCGCGCGGACATGTGCGACGCGAAGAAGAGCGTGTTGGTCGCGACCAGGGTCGGCACCAGCATGAACGGGCTCATCACGAAGCCGATGCCGGCGAGCGCGACGGACGAGGTGAGAAGAAGGAAGAGGCTCGATCGGTTGCTGATGCCGGCGCCGCGGCGGCGCAGCACGACGGCGACGATGAGCGAGACGATCAGCGCGGTGAGCGTGAACATCGCAAGGCCCCAGTCGCGAATGCCCATCCACACCACCAGCGGCACGTAGCCGAGCCAGGTCAGCGCGCGAAGGGCGACGACGCCGGCGACGCGGACGCGGGCCTGGGCTTGCGCGGTCGCCATCTCGGCAGCGGCGGCGGGTGGAAGCTGGTCGGGCACTTCGGTGAGCAGCTGCCCGAGAATCTGCAGCGCCTCGGGCTCTTCGGGCACCAGCGCCAGCGCCTTGGTGACTTCGCGCATCGCCTCGGCGCGCGACGACGTTCGCATCGCACTTCGGGCGGTGAGCAAGTGCTCGCGGGCGAGCTCTTCGCGGCGTTCTTGATCGCGGTCGCCGTCGAGGAAGCGATCGATCGCCTCGGACAACGCGCGGGCGGAAGGCACGCGTTTGGCGGGATCCAGCGCGCACGCTTTGGTCACCAGCGCGTCGAGCTCGGGGGGGATCTCGCGGGACGGCGTGCGCAAGCGAGGGCGCGCCTCGGCGCCAGCGAGGGTGCTGGCGATGCGTTCGTTTCCCGCGGCGCCCTTGTGGAGCATCTCGAGGGTGAGGATTTCGAAGAGGATGGCTCCGAGGGAATAGACGTCGCTTTGGGGCGAGAGCTGGTGCAGCTCGCCGCGCGCCTGCTCCGGAGACATGTAGCCAGGGGTGCCCATCACCTCGCCGGCCATCGTCGCGTTGAAGCCCGAGGCCGGGTGCGCGATGGGGTTCACCGGCAGGTCGTCCATGCCCTGCACGCGCGCCAGGCCCCAGTCGAGAAGGTGCACTTCGCCGAAGTCGCCGAGCATGACGTTGGCGGGCTTCAAGTCGCGGTGAAGCACGCCGCGGCTGTGGGCGAAGTCGACGGCGAGGCAGATCTGGCTGAAGGCCGACAGCAGGCGACGGCGCGAGAAGTGGGCCTTCGTTTCCTTGTCGCCTTCCGACAGCGCCTCGATGACCTCGGACAGCGTCTGGCCGTGGACGCGTTTCATGGTGAAGAACGGCGCGCCTTTTTCCTGGCCGAGCTCGTAGACGGGGACGACGACGGGGTGTTCGAGCTGGCCCTGGACGCGGGCCTCGCGGACGAAGCGCTGAAGGCCGTCGCCGAAGCCAGGGTTTGTGCGCATCACCTTGCGGGCGACCTCGCGGCCGATGCGGCGGTCGCGGCAGAGACGGACCTCGCCCATGCCGCCCTCGCCGAGGACGTGGAGCTCTTCGTAGCGTTCGACGCCGGCGGGCTCGCTGAGCAGCTCGGCTCCCGCGGCGGGCATCGTCGGCGGAAGCGTCTTGTTCTCCCGTTCGGAGTCGCGCAGCGGGTAGGTGGGCAGGTGCGGGTCAGCCATGGCTGGATCATGCGCCGATTCGCGACGTAAAAAGCCAGCTCTGGCTTCGTTCGGTCGATCACAGGTGTTGAAGGTGTCCGCGCAGATCGTGGTGGGCCTCGCGTTCGGAGCGGCGATTCTCGTCGTGGCGGCGAAGCTGATGGACGTCGACCGCCACGAGCTGTTCGCCGCGATTGCGTCTGCCCCGGGGTGGATCGCGCCGGTCAGCGTGCTCGCGCTGTTCATTCTCTTCTGCTTTGGCTCGCTGCGGTGGAACAGGTCGATGTCAGGCGTGTTGAAGAACACGTTCTGGCAGGGCTACTGGGCGATGTTGATCACGTATCCGTTCAACTCGATTCTTCCGGCGCGGGGTGGCGACCTGGTGCGGGTGAACATGCTGTCGACGCGCACGGGCGTGTCGCGGGTGACGATCCTCGGCGGGGAGATCATCGACAAGGGCATGGACCTCTGCGGGCCGCTGCCGATCATCGCGCTGCTGCTGATCTTCGCCGAGGTGCCAATCTGGGTCCGCAGCGGCGCAGGCTTAATCGCGGGCGTGCTGTGTTTGATCCTCGTGTTCGGCTTCGTGATGCGGAAGCGCGAGCCGTCGTCGGATCACTGGTTGGGCCGGTGGGTGGTGAAGCTGCGGCAGGCGTACGTGGGGCAGAGCGTGAAGCGGCTGGTGGTGACGGCGCTGGTGTTCGCTCCGATGCCGTGGCTGGGGGAATCGCTGACGCTCTGGATTCTCGGCAACGGGTGCGGCATTCCGCTGACGGCGGTGCAGGCGTTCTTCGTGCTGGTCGCCGTGAAGGTCGGAATGGTGGTGCCGACGCCGGGAGGCATCGGCTCAGTCGAAGCGGCCGGGGCGACGGCGCTGGTGTTCTTTGGGGCCGAGCCGGCGTCGGCGTTCGCGTTGATGTTGATCTACCGGACGTCGCAGCTGGCGGCGGGAAGCCTGGTCGGCGCCGCGTGTCTGGGGGCTCCGGTGCGAATGGCGTCGAACGCGGTCGTGGCGCCGGCGCCGACGAATTGACCGCAGCGGGCATCATCGGGTTCGCGTTGCTGGCGGTTAATCCGATTGGCGGGTTGCTGGTGGCGATTCCGTTTGCGGTGTTCAAGCTCGACTGGCCGGCGTGGTTGCCCGTCGTGGTGGGGTTGCCGCTGGCGTACGTGCAGGTGCTGGTGGTCGACCTGGGCTGGACGCAGCTCGAGAGGTGGGGGTGGTGGAGGAAGCTCATCGAGCGCAGCCGCAGCAAGTGGGCGCAGCGCCTGGTCGAGTCGCGGGGTGGGTTCTGGATCACCTTCATCGCGACGCCGATCATCGGGCCGTGGCTGGTGATGGGGCTGATGCGCTGGGCCGGCGTCCCGCATCGCAAGGTCGCCGCGCCGATGATTTTGTCGCTCGCGTTGAACGCCGCGATGATCGCGCTCGCCTGTGTGCTCGTGCCGACCCTGTTCGCTAGCGCGTGAGCAGCCAGCGAATCCGCGGCACGGTCTGCGCGTGGTGCAGCGCGACGGCGGCGGAATAGAAGCCGAACCAGGGCCAGCGCTGCAGGCCCGCCAGCGCTGCGGCGCCGCCGATGAAGACGAGGAGCTCGATGGCGAAGCGCAGCCAGCCTGGAACCGGCACGGGGGCTTTGCCTGAACGGCTCGGGTCTCCCACCACGGCGAAGGTGCCCCAGAGGACTGCGGCGATCACCGGCAGCGCAATCGCCAGCGGCCAGCCGCCCGTCGCGTAGCCCCAGTTCGCCAGCGCCAGCTGCGCGGCCAGCTCGAGCGCGAACCGGATGAACAACTGCCAGCCCGGGATTTTTGGAGGTTCCGTCGACACGGCCATGGGCTGTAACCCGCGAACCTCCGGGCGCCAAGCGACCCGCCACCTGGCTGGCACGGATCCGCCCACGTCGGCGTTTCGACGGCGGTCTGCGACGTGCTCCGAGCCCGCGCCTCGACCGCAAATCTCACGGCGATTTCGTGACCGCCTGCGTCAGAAACGAGAGCCATCGAACCAGCCAACCACCCGCCGTCTCGACCTTTTCCATGTTCGATAGAAGTAGATCGAACATTTCTCGACGCGCTGCGGCGGATTCGATCGAATTCGTTCGAAAGTTCTTCGACGCGGCGCGGTGAGAGGCCGCCGGGAGGGTGCGAAAGCGAGGCTGCGACGCAGCGCGTCGGATTCGATCGAATTTGTTCGAATGGCTTGAAGAGATGTCGGTGGAGGGGACTCCCCTGCTCGACCGCGTTCGACTGAAGGTCGCCGGGGCTAAGGTGCTCCCCGCCCATGAAATCTCTGATCGGCTTGATCGTCGTGGCCGCGGTGTCCGGTTGTGGTTCGTCGTCCGGCGGCGTCGGTGGAGGGACAGGTACCGGCGGTGGATCCGGCTCCGGAGGAGGCGTCGCGGGTGCTGGCGGCGGAACGGGCGCAACCGGCGGTGGATCTGGCGCCGGAGGAGGCGTCGCGGGTGCTGGCGGCGGAACGAGCGCGACCGGCGGTGGATCCGGCGCCGGCGGAGGCGTCGCGGGCACGGGCGGCGGAACGAGCGGAACCGGCGGTGGATCCGGAACCGGCGGAGGGACAGGCGCGGGCGGTGGAAGTACCTCCCCGATGATCGCGGGCTGCCCGATGCTTCCGTCGAACAACATCTTCAACACGTCGATCGCCTCGATGCCGGTGCACCCGAGCTCAGCGGCGTACATGGCGACGATCGGCGCGGTGAACATCCACCTCGACCTGGGCCAGTCGGTGACGACGACGGCGCCCGACTACTACGGCATCCCCTACAACGTGGTGCAGGCGAACACGCTGGCGTGGAAGACGGTCTCGTACCAGTCGACGGATCCCAACATGGACTGGATGCCGCGCCCCGAGTCCGACTGCGCAACGGGCGCGGCGCACACCATCGCGTCTCCGTGCACCGCCGCCGCGGCGCCCATTCCGCAGTTGCCCATTCCGAGCCCCGTGCTGGTCGAGGGCGGCATCTACCCGGACACCGTGGCCTCTCCGTACGGCGACCACCACATCCTGATGCTCGACTCGGACAACTGCCGCCTCTGGGAGGCCTACCACGCGTACACGGGCACCAACGGCGTCTGGAACATCTTCGGCTCAGCGGTCTTCGACCTCCGCTCGAACGCGCTGCGGCCCGCGACCTGGACCTCGGCCGACGCCGCCGGCTTCCCGATTCTTCCGCTGCTGCTCCGCGCGGATGAAGCGTCTACCGGCACCATCAAGCACGCGCTGCGCTTCACCATCCTCTCGTCCACGATTCGCGGCGCGTACACCTGGCCCGCGCGCCACAAGACGGGCAACTCGGTGAACACGGCGCACCCAGAGATGGGCCAGCTCTTCCGCATCAAGTCCACCTACGCCATCCCCGCCAACTTCAGCACCCAGTCAAAGGCGATCCTTCAGGCGCTGAAGACCTACGGCATGTACTTGTCCGATGGCGGCTCGCGCCTCTACATCCAGGGCGAACCCAGCGCGTCGTGGTCGAGCTCCGTGTTCTCGGAAGTGCAGTCGGTGCCGAGCTCGCAGTTCGAGGCTGTCGACCTCTCGCCGATTCGGATGCGCGCCGGCTTCGACGCGAACTCCGGTGCCGTGCCTCCTTGAGCGGGGCCGTCGAGTAGACAAACTGTCTGAGCCGTGGTCGCCCGCCCTGTCACTTTGACGCGCGAGGCGAGGCCCAAAAGCGGCTGCTGCCCGTGCGCGAAGGGCACGTGCCTTGTACCTTCTTCCCCCATGTCCCTCGAACAGCTGGTGGCGAAGGCCAAGGATGCGGGCGCCTCGGATCTGCACCTCGAAGGCGGAATGCCGGTCGCGATGCGGATTCGCGGCGAGCTGAAGATGGCGGGCGAGCCGATGGTGGCCGCGCAGCTGACCGAGATGGCGCGCGAGCTGATCGGCGACGCATGGGGCGAGTTCATGGAACGCCGCAGCTACGACTGCGCCCGCGTCATCAGCGGCGTCCGTTGCCGGCTCAACATCCTCCAGACCACCCGCGGGGTCGGTTTTGTGGTCCGCCTCCTCTCGTCCTTTCAGGCGACGCTGAAGAAGCTCAACCTGCATCCATCGCTGAAGAAGCTGATCGAGCACCCCCACGGCTTGATTCTCGTCGCGGGGCCGACTGGCTCGGGGAAGTCGACGACGCTGGCGGCGCTGATTCAGGAAATCAACCTCTCGGCCGCCCGGCACATCGTGACGATCGAGAGCCCGACGGAATACGTGCTCGCGCCGAGACAGTCGTTGATCCGTCAGCGCGAGGTCGGCCGGCACACGCCGTCGTTCGCGCAGGCGCTGATCGACAGCCTTCGCGAGGATCCCGACGTGCTGATGGTCGGCGAGATGCGCGAGCCCGAGACGATGCGGCTCACGCTCAACGCCGCCGAGACGGGCCACCTCGTGCTCACCACGGTGCACTCGTCGAGCTGCGCCGAAGCGTTGCAGCGCGTGGTCTCGTCGTTTCCTCCAGAAGTGCAGACGGGCATCTGCTCGCAGCTCGCCGATTGTTTGGTCGCCGTCATCTGCCAGCGGCTGCGGTACCGCGCAGACCTTGGAATCCTGGTGCCCGAGTGCGAGGTGTTGATCGCGACCTCGGCCTCGCGCGGCGTCATTCGCCAGGGCCAGTTCTTCAAGCTCGGCACCGTGCTGGACAGCGGCGGGCAGGACGGCAGCTGGACGTTCGCCCGCTACAACGACTGGCTCTCAGGCAAGTCCGACTGGTCGATGCCCGCCGAAGGTCCGCCCGAGGTCGTCGAGGCGGCACCCGTGGCGGCGCTGCCGGCGGCGAGGGTCGCGGCCCCGGTGAAGAAGCCGGTGGCCGGCACGAAGGTCAGCCCGCCGCCCGGCGTGGTGGAGATCGAGGACGAAGAAGATCCCGCCGACATCCTCGCGCAGCTGAATCGGAGGTAGGCCGTTCAGCGCTCGACATCGAACTGGCCTCAGGACTCAGCTGCCTGAAATCCGGCAGTAGCAGTAGACGAACTGCTGCTCTTTTCCGCCCGGCGTCGAGTGGGACTCGATCACGCTGTCCACCTGTCGAAACTCTGCACCGAACTCGCCATGCAGCGCGTCGCCCGAGTAGCGCATCACCTCGAGCCCGCTGCACTGCTCGGGTCCTTGTGGCCCGAAGGTCGCGACCACGATGTGACCACCCGGCCTCAGGGCTCGGCGCACTGCCGCGACGTAGCGTTGCCGCTCGGCCGGCTCGCGCAGGAAATGGAACACCGCCCGGTCGTGCCAGAAGTCGTAAGCGTGCGCCGGAAGCTGCACCTGGGTGACGTCGCCGACGATCCACTTCACCCCATTCGCCTTCCCGCCCAGCCGCTGTTGTGCTGCGTCGATGGCGTGCGCTGAGAGATCGAGCACGGTCAGGTTCGTGTGTCCGCGGCTCAGCAGGTCGTCGACCAGCGTGGACGCTCCGCCGCCGACATCAATCACGCCTGCGTCCGGGTCAAGCCCTGCCCGATCGACGAACGCGAGCGAGCGCTCGAGATGGGCCCGGTACCAGCTGACCTCGTCGGGCTTCTTCCTTCCGTACAGCGCTTCCCAGTGCTGCGAGTCATTGCTCATTGTGGACCTCGGTTCACACGCGACTCTCTACCAGACGCACCGGGGGGGCCATTGTTGGCGCCGAGCCCGCACGCGACGCAGGCTCGCTAAGAGAGGGGCTGGAGCGGATGGCCGCCCCTCCTACCGGATGAAGTGGCCCTCTGCCTCAGGAGCGCCAACCCTGCAATTCACCCCTGTCGACTTCCTCCTCTCCGCGTCAACCTCGTTCGCTTCTTCGGCGTGCTGGTGCCCAACGCGAGCCTCCGTCCCCTCGTGGTTCCGGTACCCGTGCCGCCGCCGGTGCCGCCGCAACTCCCGCCGACTCCGACGATGACGCCTTCGCCGCTGCCCCGCGATCAGTGCGAAGCGCGAGCCCTGAGTCAGTAGGGGTTGTCCTCGCCGAACCTGCGCGGGCGAGGTCCACCATCTGGCAGCCCAAAGGTGGACCTGAAGGTGAGGCTCACGCCGGCGTCGTGGCCAGGGATCCCCACCTCGTAGACGCAACCCCTCGACGACGCAGTCACGCATCCGCACCGGGCCCGCGCGACCGTTCTCCGACAACCTGAGCGCCGGACTCCAGGTGATCAGCTTCAGCTGGGTCGCGAGAGTGACCGGCTCTTCGATGACCTCGAACTCCACGCTGTGGCCGCCGAACGTGAGGACGTGACTGCCGGGTGCGAGCGTGGCCCCAGTCTCGATCGGCACGTCGTCGACGTGCACCGCCATCGGGGCGGGGAACGTCATCGCCAGGTGTTTGAAGACCATCCGCTTGCGCGCGTCGGCGCAGAAGTCGCGGGTCGTCGTCGCGTCGCAGTCGCGCCTGAAACCGTAGCTCTTGTTTTCGCCCTCGCAGCCGGTCTCGACGAAGACGAGGGCTCCCTCGTTGTCGAAGATTGAGCGGGTGAAGCAGAAGCCGCTCGCCAGCGCCCAGCTGCCGCCGGCGCTGCACGTGCCGGCCTCGAGGCCATCGCAGCTGCCACGGAGCCACCGGAGCTCGGCGGCCGTCAGCATCGCGGCCTCCAGCTGCGGCGCAGCCAGACACGGATCGCCTTTGCAGTATTGGCTCAGGGGCTTGCCGCACGAGCAGCCGGCCAGCTGAAGAACGCCGATCGCCAGCGCGATGCGGATTACGGCAGCCATACCTGCCTCGGGCAGCGTCGACGGGCAACGTCGTCGAAGGACCGCCGCCTACCGGCCACAGCCCCCCCCGGCTCCCTTCGAGACGGCGGCCCGCGGTCGTTCGCCGCCCAGCCGTTCTTGCTCCCTCAGCCCGTCCGCCTTCGGAACCGCGGCGAAGCAACGGCGGTGCGCGTCGAGCGCACGCGCCAGGTTCGAGAGAAACATCTGGGCAGGCTACCCGACCGCGGTTGCGAGGTGGAGGTTCAGGCCCTGACAGCGTCGGCGCCGCGCATCGTCGGTCAGCTCGCGGCGGCTGCTCGATGTCTGCGAGGCGCACCCTCGTGGTCGACTCGCTACATCTCGAGCAACGGCGCATTGTCGATCACGTTGCCTACCGTGCCGAACGGACGAAGTTCGTCCGCGACAGCGTCCTCGAGCTCGTGAAGGGGGCAGACCCGGGAGTACGACTCAGCCCCGCATGTCAGGGCTGGGGTGTAAGTACGAATGGCGCGATGCCCGTCCTTCGAATTTTTCCAGATGCCGACCGCGTCGAGCAGGCGTTGATCGAAGCTGCGACCACGCAGCCGTTCGTCGACGCCACCGGCTACGTGTCGATCGCCTGGCTGGTCGAGGCCTGCGAGCCCGCGCGCTTTCTCGGCCGAACCCCGGTCACTCCCCTCGGGGCCCGCCTGCTCATGTGCGCCGCCGCGCGGTCACTCGGTGAGAACGCGTTCGGCACCTATTCCACCGAGCCCGGGTTCGCGAGATCCGCGTGGGAGCTCGTGCAGCAGCTGAAGCTCCAGGACACCGGCCCCGATGACTTCGCGGCCGCCATCGCCTTGCTCGGACACCCGCCGCGGCCGCGCCTCGAGCTGCTCCTTCTTCTCTGGCGCGAATACGAACGGCGGCTGGCCGACCAGCAGCTCGCCGACCGCGGAGACCTGCTTCGCGCCGCGGCCGATCGCCTCGGCAAGTCGATGCCTCCGCGCCTGGCTCACTTCACGGGTGTCGAAGTCCATCACCTGCACGACCTGCCTCCCGCGCGCGCGCGGCTGCTGCAGTCACTCGCCACGACCTGCGACCGCCTCAAGCTTCCGATCAAGGTCACGCTGCCCGCCGCGAACAACCCGTCGATCGACGTGCTGATCAACGAGGTCTTCGCCGGAATGGAAAAGGCCTGGCAGGGCCTCGACGTGGATGCGTGGCCGGAAGTGCCGAACGCCGCGCTGGCGTGGGTCGGTGGCTCGCTGTTCGCTGACGCGGCGGTTCCTCGAGAGGCCCCGAACCTTCACGCGTTCAGCGCCGCCACTCCGCGCGACGAGGCCCGGCAGATCGCGATGCAAGTGCGGAACCTGCTCGACGCGGGCACGCCTCCCGAAGAAGTCGCCATCGTCTACCGCGACCTGGGCGACGACGCCGAAGCGCTGGTCGAGGCGCTCGAAGAAGTCGGAGTTCCCGCCCGCGTTCGCCTCGGCATGCCACTGGCGGCCACCGCTCCCGGCCGGCTCGCGCTCGCTCTTCCGCAGCTGGTCGACGATGGTTTCCCGGTCGCCGGGGTCATCGCCGTGCTCGAGAGCCGCTACGCCCCCGCCGTCTCGAGCCACGCCGCCGGCGCCGCCCATTGGTTCGCCTTTGCTGGCATTCGCGACGACCTGCTCGGCGCTGAAGGGAAGCGCGGTGCCTACGAGGTCCGTCTCTCGGCGCTCGCCGATCGGCTCCGCTCGGACGACGACGCGAGAGAAGTACGACGGCTTGGCGACCGCGTCGCGCACCTGATCAAAGCCGGCGGCCTGTTGGGTGAAGAGGCGACGGCGCTCGAGCTGCTCGACGGTTGGCAGCGGCTGCTCGAGGCGCTCGGCCTTTCTGACGGGATTTTGGGCCCCGAGTCGCGCGGAGCCGAGACGAGCGCGATGGGCCGCGCCGTCGAAAAGGCCCTGGCCCGCGACCAGGCGGCCGGCGAGGCGCTGCTGGGCTTCTTCGGGGTGCTGCGCGATTCGTTGACCACGTCGGGCGTCGGCGCGCAGACCTTCACCCGCCGCGACTTCGTGCGGCTGAGTTCCGACGCCGTGCGCGACATCAACCTTCAGGCGCGTGGGCCCCGAAGCGGCAGCGTCCGCGTGCTCGACGTCCGCGCCATCGCCGGCCTCACCTTCGCGCACGTCTTCGTCGGCGGCCTCGTCGACGGAAGATTTCCAGGGCGACCGAGCCCGATGTCGCTGGTCACCGAAGACGAACGCCGCGCGCTGAACGCCGTTCGCCCGCGCCTCTTCCGCCTGGGCGTCGGCGACGGAGAGCTCTCGCTGCCGCTGCGCCAGGCGGAAGACCGTCTGCTGTTCCACCTCGCCCTCTGCGCCGGAAGATCCGTCACCCTCTCTCGCGCGCGAACCGACGCCGGCGGCCGCGAGCTGATTGCGTCGCCTTTCCTCGATGAGCTCGCCCGCGTCATCAAAGGCTTTCACGAGACAAAGGTTCCGCGCACCGCCGTTCAGCCGCTGGCCACGGTGCGGTCGGTTGCCGACTTCCACGCCCGCGTCGCGCTCGAGGCGCTTTCTCCCGCGACCACGCGCCTCTCGGCTGTCTCCTCTCTGGGCCCAGCGCTTCAGCAGCGCTTCGGATCCGAGCCCTGGATGACGCAGGCCGCCCACGCCTCGAAGGTCGAGGTCGAACGCCTTCGCTTCTTCACCGACCCGAACCTCGACGCCCAGTCCTTCAGCGGAGACCTGTCGTCGCCCGCGCTCGCCGCCTCGCGCGAGCAGTGGTTCTCTTTCGGCGAATCGACGGGCCTCAGCGTCAGCGCGCTGGGCCGCTACGGCAACTGCGCCTTTGCTGGCGTCCTATCGCAGCAGCTGCGGCTCGAGCCGGTGGAAGAGCAGGGTGAAGAGCCCGACGCGCGCACCCGGGGCACCTTCTGGCACCTGGTCTTCGAGCAGCTGATGCCGCAGATGAAGGAAAAGGGCTGGCTCGCGGCCCCGGTCGCCACGCTTCCCGCCAAAGAGCTCGACGCGCTCATCGACGCCGCGATCGACGGCGCCGCGAAGAAGGCCGAGCGCCAGAGCGCCATCGGTCACCCCGCACTGTGGAAGCTCGGCCGCGAGAAGGCCCGGCGCATGGTGCGGCGCGTCCTCTATTCCGAGCACGAAGGTCAGCCCTTCAAGGAGCAGCGCTGGCTGCCCGACCAGGTCGAGGTCGACTTCGGCCGCTCTGCGAAAGATCCGCGCTTCCGCCATGTGGTGGTGAAGGCCGGGCGCGACGGCGAGCACGACGTGTTCCTCAACGGGAAGATCGACCGCATCGACGTCGGCCCCGACGGCGCCGGCGTCGTCGACTACAAGGCCGGCAAGAAGAGCAAGACCGCGTCGAAGGACCTGCTCACCAGCGACTTCCAGCTCCCCGCGTACGTGCTCGCGCTTCGCCAGGCCCTGCAGCTTCCGCGAGTTGATGCCGCGTGGCTCTACCTCAGCGACCATGACGCCTCTTCCTTGTCGAAGCTCGTCTCGCGCACCCAGACGCTGGACGAGCTGATGGCGACGGACCTGGCCACGCGCGAGCGGCTCGAGAAAGAAGGAAAGAAGAACCTCGCCAACGCCGTGCATGCCATCGCCGGGCAGCTGCGCGCGGGCGACGTCGGCGCGCGGCCCGAGGACTGTGGCCGCTGCAGCTTCAAGGCCGTGTGCCGCATCTCGCAGCGCCGCCTCGCCGAGGAGTTCTGATGGCGAAGCGCACCAAACCGAACCCCGACCAGTTCAGCCTGTTCGAGCTGCCGCGGCCCCCCGACGCGCCGCCGCGTTCATCGGCGCCGCGCACCAGCCAGCCGGCGCTGCCGATGGATCTGGGGCCCGTGATCGCCCTGCCGCCGCCTGTGCCGGAAGACACGCCGTGGACCCCGCGCCGCAGCGGCGATGGCATTCTCGACCTCTCGGAAGCGCTGCGGCTCGAGTGCAACCTCGCGCTGATGGCTGGCGCCGGCACCGGCAAGACGTACAGCCTGATTACCCTCTGCCTTCACCTGCTCGCCGGCGCGCGCCACGCGGGCACGGGGGCGCTCGACCCGTCGCGCCTCTGCCTGGTCACCTTCACCGACAAGGCGGCCAGCGAGATGCGCGCCCGCCTGCGCCGCCGCATCGACGCGCTGGTGCACGGAGAGACAGACCACGACCTGGTCGCGTCGTACGCCGCGCTCGGCCAGGTGCCGCACCCGCAGAAGTTCTGGCGCAAGGTTCGCGACAGCCTGGGCGCCGCGTCGATCGGCACCTTCCACGGCCTCTGCGTGCAGCTGGTTCGCCGCGCGCCGGCCGGCTCGGGCATCAACCCCGGCTTCGAGCTGCTGGACGAACGCGCCGCCGCTGACCTGCTTGGCGACACGGTCGAGCGCGTCGTGCTGGGCGCGTTGGAGCGGGAAGAAGCCGCCGTCGTCGACCTCTGCCGCGAGTACGACTTTGCCGGTGGCTACGCGGGCGGGCTCGTCGCGTGGCTCGGCCGCATCTGGGGTCGCATTCGCGAAGAAGGCCTCGACCCGCGCGTCGTCAGCACCGGCGACGAGCCGCGCGCCCGGGCGTGGTTCGGGACTCAAGCGGAAGAGACGCGCCGCCAGCTCGAGCTCGCGCGCTCGGTGAAGACGCAAGACAAGGTCGCCCAGGCGCTCGCCGCCCTCGACGGGATGACGGTCGAGAACGCCGACCAGAAGTCGCGCCTCTTCGACCTCGAGGCGACCTTCAAGTCGTCGCCTTCTCCGGCGCTGACGCCGGCGAAGGAGGCCATTCGGGCGTTGCGGGCGGCGTTCGGGGCGTGGCGGGTCGCTCCGTACGAGCAGACGGTTCGGGCGCTGCTCGAGCGGCTGCAGACGGCGTACGCGCGTGCCCTGGAAAAGAAGGGCGCGCTCGACTTCACCGGCCTGCTCGTCACCGCCAGAGACCTGCTGCGCGACCACCCCGACTTCCGGCGCGAGGCCCAGGGCCGTTTTGGTGCGCTCCTCGTCGACGAGTTTCAGGACACCAACCGCCTGCAGCTCGAGCTCGTGATGTTGCTGTCTGAGAGACGGTCGGGCGCCCGCGCCGCGCTGACCCCTGCCTTCGCGGCCGACCTCGGCGACGAGATCCTCAAGCTCCCTCTCGAGCCTGCCTTTCTCTGCGCGGTCGGCGACCCCAAGCAATCCATCTACGAGTTCCGCGGCGCCGACGTCAGCGTCTTCGAGAGGCTCGCCAAACACATCGTCGCCGAAGGTGGCGGCCGCGCCTTCCTCACCCAGTCGCGCCGCGCCACGCCCGCGCTGGTCGACTTCTTCAACGGCGCCTTCCGCCAGGTGATGCCCGAGCTCGCGCAGCCGCGCCCGTGGGACGTCGCTTTCAGAGAGAACGACCACCTCACTGCGCACCGGCTCGCGGCGGGCAGCGGGCCCTGCGTCACCCGGCTCATCACCGCGGGAGAACGGCCGAAGCTTGCGGAAGACTGGCGGGCGCTCGATGCACCCGCGGTCGCCCGCTACGTCGCGTGGCTGCTGCGCGCCTCGGGCACCGTCGTCCACCCGCGCGACGGCGACCCGCGCCCGATTCGCGGCAGTGACCTCGCGTTGCTGTTCCGCCGCTTCACCCAGGTCGAGCTCTACCGGCAGGCGCTGGCCGCGCAGTCGGTGCCCCACCGGGTCGTCCGCGGCCGCGGCTTCTTCGGCGCGCAGGAAGTCATCGATCTCGCTTCGCTGCTCGGGGTGGTGGCGGATCCGTCGGACGCGTTGTCTCTGGCTGCCGTCCTTCGCAGCCCCCTCGTCGGGCTCACCGACGCCGGGCTGCTCTCTTTCGGAATCGCCGGCAAAGGGCTTCAGCCACGACAGGTGCTCGAAGAACCGCAGCTCGATTCACCGCTGCTCTCTGGCTGGGAAAAGCAGCGGCTCGATGCCTTCCGCGGGGTCTGGGGCCAGCTGCGCGCCGAGAGAGATCGCCTCGGCCTGCGCCCGCTGCTGAAGGTCGCGCTGGAACAGACGGGGTACCGGACGCACATCGCGGCCGCTCCGTATGGGGAACAGGCGCTGGCGAACCTCGACAAGCTGCTCGAGCTGGCGGCGAACCGCGACGCGCGCGGCATGGGCTGCGCTTCCTTCGCGCGCGAGCTGCTGGTGCTGGCCGAGACGGTGCCGCTCGAAGCGCAGGGCGAGGTGATCGACGACGGCGACGCCGACGCGGTGACGCTGTGCACCGTGCACCAGGCGAAGGGCCTCGAGTGGCCGGTGGTCGTGTTGCCCGAGCTCTTCGCCAAGATGCCGAACGACGCCGAGGCGCTGCGGTTCGATCGCGCCCAGGGCCTTTCGCTGCGGCCGCCGGACGCGGACGATGGCCGCCTCGCGTCCGATCGCCACACCTTGCTGGGCGACGAGAGAACGTCTCGGAACAAGGCCGAGCAGCGGCGGCTCTTCTACGTGGCGATGACGCGCGCGAGAGATCACGTAGTCCTGGGGCTCGCCGTTCTGAAAGGCCCGGGCTTCGCCGAGCTCGCCCTGGCGGCGATCGTCCCGCCGTTGACGTTGCTCACTGCCTCGCGGAACCCGCACGTCGAAGAGGTCGACCCGGCCACGCTGGAAGTTCCTCCGCCGCCCGCGCAGCCCGCGTTGCCGGCCGACGCCGACGCCCAGGTGCAGGCGGTGGTTGACCGCGTCCTTCACGCGCCCGCGCCCCGGCCGAGGATGGCTGCGCTGCCCGTCACCCAACTGCAGGACTTCGTGATGTGCCCGCGCCGCTACCGGTTCGCGCACCTGGTCGGTCTCGCCGAACGTCCGCTGGCCTTCACCTGGTCGGCCGAGCCCACGGAATCGGAAGACGCCTCGGTCGACCCGCGGCTGCGGGGCATCGCGGCGCACAAGCTGCTCGAGCTCACCCCGCTGGATGCGGTCGGCACGCCGGCCTTGAAAGACCGCCTGCTCGACATCGCGCGCACCGAGTCGCTGGTGCTGCCGCCGGGCGTCCTCGACTGGGTGCAGGCGTTCTGGGCCACGCCTTTCGGACAGCAGCTGAAGGCGCTCGGCCCGTCGCGCGTTCACCGCGAGCTGCCCTTCATGCTGCGGCTCGAGGACAGCGAGGGCTTCTCTCTGATGCTGCGCGGGCAGCTGGACCTTCTCGTCGAGCAGGCCGACGGCACCGCGCAGGTCGTCGACTACAAGACGGCAACGAAGCCGGCACGCGGGCTCGAGCCGTACGCGTTTCAGCTCGGCTGCTACGCGCTGGCGGCGGCGAAGTTCGTCATGCCGGGAACGCGGGTGCAGACGGGCATCAGCTTTCTGCGCGACCCCGACGTGTCGCCGCTCTTCCAGACCGCGCTGCCCGGGCTCGAACGGTCGCTGGCCGGCCAGGCGAAGGCGTTGGTCCGCGCGCAGCTCGATGGAAATTGGTCAGGGTTGCCGCGGGCGGAATGCGAGGCGATTGGCTGCGGCTACATCTACCGTTGTCACGGCGCCTGAACCTTAAAGGGCCAAGCCGATGCTTCGCTCCCCGCTGGAAAACCGATAAGAGCCAACGCATGCCGAACGTCGTCGTCGTTGGCGCCCAGTGGGGCGATGAAGGAAAGGGAAAGGTCGTCGACCTCCTCACCGAGCATGCCCAGGTCGTCGTCCGCTTTCAGGGCGGCAACAATGCGGGCCACACGCTGGTCGTCGCAGGCGTGAAGACCGTGCTGCACCTCATCCCGTCGGGAATTCTGCACACCGGCAAGACGTGCGTGATTGGCAACGGCACGGTCATCGACCCTGCGGTGTTGATGAAGGAAATCGACGCCCTGCGTGCGCGCGGCTACCTCGCCGACCCGGGCCAGCTACTCATCTCTGACCACGCCCACGTCATCTTCCCGTGGCACAAGCACCTCGACACACTTCGCGAGAAGCGCCGCGGAGCGACCGCCATCGGCACCACTGGCCGCGGCATCGGCCCCGCCTACGAAGACAAGGTCGCGCGAAACGGCATCCGCGTTCGCGATCTGCTCGACGAGACCCGCCTGCGCCGCCGGGTGAAGGAACACCTGGCCCGCGTCGGTGACGAGCTCGGGATGCTCGCGCGACTCGCCCGCGCCGAAGAGCCGCTGCTGTCGGAAGACGAGATCGTGAAGGAGTACACCGCGCACGGAAACCGGCTGCGCGAGTTCGTCGGCGACGGCTCCCTTTTCCTGGCCGAGAAGGCCCGCAAAGGCGCGCGGATTCTGTTCGAAGGCGCGCAGGGCACGCTGCTCGACGTCGATCACGGTACGTACCCGTACGTCACCAGCAGCAACACGGTCGCCGGGCAGGCAGCGGTCGGCAGCGGCCTGGGTCCCACGGCGATCGATCGCGTGATGGGCATCAGCAAGGCGTACACGACGCGCGTCGGCGGCGGCCCGTTTCCCACCGAGCTCGACGATGCGCTGGGCGAGCGCTTGCGGAAAATCGGAGACGAGTTCGGCGCCACCACCGGCCGCCCGCGCCGCTGCGGCTGGCTCGACATGGTCGTCCTTCGTTACGCGGTGCGCGTGAACGGGCTGTGGGGCATCGCGCTCACGAAGCTCGACGTGCTCAGCGGGCTCGAGACGGTGAAGATCTGCACCGGCTACAAGCTCGACAGCAAAGAAGTCACCGAGCTCCCGGGCGACCTCGAAGACCTCGAGCGCGTCGAGCCGATCTACGAAGAGCTGCCGGGCTGGGCAGACAAGCTCGCCTCGGCCCGTACCCTGGAAGATCTTCCCGAGGCCGCGATGAAGTACGTGCGCCGCGTCGAAGAGCTCAGCGGCGTGCCCGTGGTCTGCATCTCCGTCGGAGCAGAGCGCGGCGAGACGATTCTCTTGCAGAACCCGTTTCGCGGCTGAGAAGAGAAGCCCCGCTCCGTTCATCCCGAGAGAAGTCGAGGGATGATCCTCCGCAGAGTCAGGGCGAAGAGACAAGCCGTGTGGTACGCCGCGCCTTGCCATGAACTTCCGCCCCCTGCTTCCCCTGGCCGCCGCGCTCACCCTCGCGGCCTGCTTCTCCGCGGTTCCCGAACAGCCCTGCCTTACCGACGCCGGCTGCACGAACACCGACGGCGGCAAGGGCGGCGGAACCGGCACGGGCACGGGCGGAGGCTCGGTCGCCGCGGGTGGCGGCACGGGCGGCTCCTCGGCGGGCGGAGGCGGAGGCAGCACGACGGACGGCGGCACGGGCGGGGGCTCGGCCACGGGTGGTGGAACGGGGGCGGGCGGCGGCAATGCGACCGACGGCGGCATGCCCTGCGGCTGCAAGAACCAGCTGGGCTGCCAGGTCGGCGACTCGGCGCTCGCGTGCGGCAACGGCGGCGCGACGTCGATGTGCGCGATGTGCAGCCTCGGCCAGCAGTGTGTGAACGGCGCGTGCGTGACGGGCATGTGCGCTCCCGGTACCTGCAGCGGCTGCTGCACGATGAACTTCTGTCTCACCGCGCAGGGCATGAACGCCTTCGCGTGCGGCTCGGGCGGCTCGGCCTGCGCCGCGTGCGGCATGGGCCAGTCGTGCGTCAACGGCACCTGCATGGCGACGCCTGCGTGCAGCGTCACCACCTGCCCGACAGGCTGCTGCATCGCGAACCAGTGCGTGACCAACCAGAGCCGCTTCACTTGCGGCCTCGCCGGGCAGATGTGCCAGCAGTGCATGCAGGGCAACGACTGCAACAGCGGCGTCTGCGTCCCCAGCCTCTTCGACGCCGGCCTGCCCCCGCCCAGCGACGCGGGCATGGTCCCCGTCGGCGCACCGTGCACCACCGCGCAGCAGTGCCGGCCTCCCCAGGCGGCGATCTGCATCAGCGAGATGAACTTCGGCCAGCCCAGCGGCTACCCGGGCGGCTACTGCAGCGCGCAGTGCAGCGCGACGATGCCGTGCGCCGGTGGTGGCGAGTGCATCACCGAGGTCGTCTTCGGCTTCGCGAACAGCACCTGCCGCGCGGCGTGCAACCCGGCCGCGTCGACCTGCCGCACCGGCTACGTCTGCGTTCCTTCCTCGTCGACCGGCACCGGCTACTGCCGCCCGAACTGCGCCAACGGCGGGCTCGCGGCGTGCGGCACCGGCCAGTCGTGCGGCGACGCGGGCATCTGCAACTAAGCGGAAGGGGCTACTTCGCCCGCATCGAGTCGGTGTGATCGATGGACTTCAGCGCCCCCTGCACCTCGGGGGAACGGGTGAGGATGAACTCGACGGGCGGCCCTTTGCCCGCGACGTTCTCGGCCCCCATCACCAGCACCGCCTTGAGCTCGACGACCGTCTCGGTCTCGCCCTCGCGAACGGTCGCCGACTTCCACGCGTCGGTCGTGCGTGAGGTGGCGAGCTGAAGCGACCGCGCCCCTGGCGTCCCGCTGAGCTTGACCGTGACCCCCTCGACGCCCTTGAACCGCTCTTCGTAGAACGCCTTCACCCGCTCGAACCGCACCGGCAGGCGAAAAGTCTTCTGCCCATCGGTCACGGCCAACGGCTTGCCGTCGACGCCGGGAAGAGGAAACGGGGAAGCGACCAGCACCAGGGCCATCAGCTTAGCGAGCATGGCCCAAAGCCTACTTCTTCTTCTTCTTGAGCTCCTGCAGCTCGGCGCTCAGCCCCTTGTTCTTCTCGTCCTGCTCGCCCACCTGCTTCAAGAGTTGATCGCGCTTCGTCTCGAGCTCGCCGATGGTCAACTGCGTCTTCGCGAACTCGTTGGCGACGTTGCGCAGCCGCCCCATCACCTCGTCGTTCGCCTTCAGCGCCGCCGCCGTGCGCAGCTTCTCGTCATTCAACCGGCCGCGCGCCATCGCGAAGATTCCCAGCGCCACCAGCAGCGTCACCCCGAGCAACAGCCAGGGCAGGGGGGAACCCCGGCGCTGCAGCTCGATGACATCGGAGTGGGTCTCTTCGCTCACCATCGACCGCCGTACTTACAGTCAAAGCAGTGGCAGTTGAACCGTCTTCGCGGGTTCCAGACAGCGCGGGTCGTCGATCGCCACCTTGTTCACTGCCTGCGACACCTCGCGCGCCATGAGCTTCTCGCCCAGCCAGGGCGCCATCAGCTCGGCCGCGTGCGCGTCGTCCGTCAACCACCGATGCCGGTCGGCTCTCGCGATCACCACCGGCATCCGGTTGTGCACGCTTCGCATGAAGTCATTCGGCTCGGTCGTCACGATGCTGAAGGTCACCACCTCGAGGCCTTCGTCGCTGCGCCAGGTGTCCCAGATGCCAGCCAGCGAAAACGGCCGCTGCGATTCCAGCGTGATGTGCAGCGGCTGCTTCAGCTTCCCCGCCGCCTTCCACTCGTAGAACCCGTCGACGGGAATCAAGCACCGGCGCTTCGCGAACGACTCTTTGAACACGCCCTTCTGATTGATGGTGTCCGCGCGCGCGTTGAAGGTGTTCGTGATCTTCCGGTGGTCCTTCGCCCAGCTGGGAATCAGGCCCCACCGCGCGATCGTCAGCGCGTGCGCATTCGCCGCCGTGATGATCGGCACCGCTTGCGTCGGCGCGACGTTGTACCGGGGCTCCAGCACCGGCAGGCCCTGAAGCTCGAACTCGGCCTGGAGCTCCAGCGGGTTGGCCTTCAGTGAGTAGCGCGCGCACATGACCGTATTTCTACTGTAAGGACCTCGCCGTCATGTTGCTGGCCCGATGGCTGTATCTGCGTGCGCTTGGCCTCGTCACCCTCGTGGCAGTGGGCAGCCTCTGGGCGCAGCTCAACGGCCTGCTCGGCAGCGATGGCATCTGGCCCGCCGCCGACCAGCTGAAGCAGCTGCACGCTGCCGAAGGAGTCGGCTTCTTCGACGTGCCCACCCTCGCGTGGATCTCGGCCAGCGACGGCTTCCTCCACTTCCTCTGCGCCGCCACCGTGGTGCTCGCGCTGCTGCTCATCGCCGGCATCTTTCCGCGCCTCGTCCTCGGCCTGCTGTGGCTCTGCTGGATGTCGCTCGTCCACGTCGGCGGCCCATTTCTAGCGTTTCAGTGGGACGTGCTGCTGATCGAGACGCTCTTCTTCTCGATCTTCTTTGCGCCCGCCGGCCTCCGCCCGCGGCTCGCAGACGAGAAGCAGCCCGCAGACTGGGCCCGCTTCATCCTTCAGCTGCTCGCCTTCAAGCTCACCTTCTCGTCCGGCGTCGTGAAGCTCGCCAGCGGCGACCCGTCGTGGCGCGACCTCACCGCGCTCAGCTACCACTACTGGACCCAGCCGCTTCCCGCGTGGACCAGCTACCTCGCGCACCAGTGGCCGATGTTCGTTCACCAGGTGGCTTGTGCGCTGATGTTCGTCTGCGAGTTGCCGCTGGCCGCGCTCGCCCTCGGCACCCGGCGCATGCGCCTCAGCTCAGCCGCGGCGCTCTTCTCGCTGCAGGTCGCCCTCGCCGCCGCCGGCAACTACAGCTACTTCAACCTGCTCGCTGCGGTGCTCTGCCTGCCGCTGCTCGACGACGACGCGATTCGCTTCGTCCTGCAGAAGTGGAAATGGCAGGGGAAGGAAAAGCTCCCCATCTTCACCGCGCGTCCCGCGCTCACCGCCCGCCGCATCGGCTGGGCCTTCGCTGCCATCTACGCAGGCTTGAGCCTCGTCCTCTTCTTCCGCGGCGCCACGACTCCGCTGCGTCCGCTGCTCGACGTCCTCCGCCCCTTCAGCACCGTCAACGCGTACGGCGCCTTCGCCGTGATGACCAAGACGCGCCCTGAAATCACGCTCGAAGGGAGCCTCGACGGCCAGAGCTGGGCGGCGTGGGACTTCAAGTACAAACCGGGGAAGCTCGACGCGCGGCCCGGCTTCATCGCGCCATACCAGCCGCGCCTCGACTGGCAGATGTGGTTCGCCGCGCTCGGCAACTGTCAGGGCAACCCATGGCTCGTCGCGACCCAGTGGAAGCTGCTCAACGGAAGCCCCGCCGTTCGCGGCCTCTTCGCCACCGAGCCGTTTGGCGGCCAGCCACCGAAGTTCATTCGCGCGATCGTCTCGAACTACACCTTCGCGCCGATGTCGCAGGACGGTGTGTGGTGGAAGTCCGAGAACCCGCAGCCGTACTGCCCGGCGCTGACATTGAATGCAGAAGGGCAGCTGTCGGCGATGAATTGACGTAGCCCGCGCGCGTCGCCTACGAGAGGCGCGTGATGAAGCAACCGCGAGATCTCGTCAGTGGCTGGGGCCGCCTCTTCGGCCCGGGCCGAGAAGTGCAACCCGACGATCTGCGCCGCGCCCCCGACGCGACGCTCTTCCGCGGGCTCGGCCGCAGCTACGGCGACTCGTCCCTGCCGGCCGCGAGCCACCCCGTCGTCGTCTCTACCGTTCGGGCGGATCGCATCCTCGCCTTCGACGAAGTCACCGGCCGCCTGCGCGCCGAAGCCGGGCTCTCGCTGCTCGAGCTCAACCGCACCTTCTTGAACCGCGGCTGGTTCGTGCCCGTCACCCCCGGCACCCAGTTTGTCACGCTGGGCGGAATGGTCGCGGCCGACGTTCATGGCAAGAACCACCACGTCGAAGGCTGCTTCGGCGCCCATGTCTCGCGGCTCAAGCTGCGCGTCGCCGACGGCACCATTCTCGAGTGCGGCCCCGACCTCGAGCGCGAGCTCTTCTGCGCCACTGTCGGCGGCATGGGCCTCACCGGGCAGATCCTCGAGGTCGAGTTCGGGATGCGCCGCGTCCCCACCGCGTGGATCTGGCAGGAAACCGAGCGCGTTCCGGACGTCACGACCTACGTCCGAAAACTGAAAGAGGCCGCTGAGAAGGGCTGGCCGATGTCGATGGGGTGGATCGACTGCCTCTCGCAGGGCGAGTCGATGGGCCGCGGCATCTCGATGATTGGCCGCTGGGCCGAGCCGCACGAGGCGCCCGCGAACCCTCCACGCGAGCCGCTGAAGCTGCGGTTCCCGTTCGTCGCTCCGGAAATCATGCTCGGGCCGCTGACGGTGCGCGCGTTCAACACCGGCTTCTATTGGAAACACCTGTCGAAGAAGAAGGAAGGGATCATCGACCCCTACGCCTTCATCTACCCGCTCGACTTCGTGCGCGACTGGAACCTGATGTACGGACGCCGCGGCTTCACCCAGTACCAATGCGTGCTGCCTGAGTCAGCCGGCGTCGACGTCGCGCGGCGCTTCCTCGAGGTCCTCACCGCGCGCGGCGGCGCCAGCTTCCTCTGCGTCATCAAGGACTGCGGGCCCGAAGGTGCGGGGATGCTCAGCTTCCCGATGAAGGGCATCAGCATCGCGATCGACATCGCCGTGCGCGACGACACCCAGGCGCTGGTCGACACGCTCAACGAGTTCGTCATCGGCGAGCGCGGCCGCATCTACCTCGCAAAAGACTCCTTCACCCGCCCCGAGCACTTCCGGCAGATGGAGCCCCGCCTCGACAAGTTCCTCGCCGTTCGACGCAAGTGGGACCCCGCGCTCAAGTTCAAGTCGGCCCAGTCGGTTCGGCTCTTCGGAGATCCCGCTTGAAGCGCGTCGCCATTCTCGGAGCCACCCGCGGCATGGGCCGTTCGGTCGCCCGAGTGATGATCGAGCGCGGTGATTCCGTCGCGCTGCTCGGCCGCGGCGCCAACGAGCTGCTCAAGAGCGCAGCCGACCTTCGTGCCCGCGGCGCCAACGGCGGCACCATCAGCACTGCCGAGTGCGATCTCGAAAAGCCCGAAGGCTTCCGCGCCGCGCTCGACGCCGCCGAATCTTCCCTCGGGGGCCTCGACGTCGTCGTCGTCACCGCTGGCCTCTTCGCCACGCAAGACCAGCTCGAGAACGACGCCGTCCTGACCCAGAAGCTGCTCACCGTCGACTTCGCGAACACGGTGGTCTTCTGTGAAGAGGCCCGGAAAAAACTGATGTCGCGCGGCGGCGGCACGCTGTGCGTCTTCAGTTCGGTGGCCGGCGATCGCGGCCGCAAGCCCGCCTTCATCTATGGCTCGGCGAAGGCCGGCCTCTCGACCTACCTCGAAGGCCTCGACCACAAGTACCGCGCCCACGGCCTGATCACCGTCTGCGTGAAGCCCGGCTTCGTGCGCACCGGCATGACCGAAGGCCTCAAGGTCCCGCCCTTCGCGGGCGAGGCCGACGACGTCGCAGCGACCGTCGTCGCGGGCATCGATGCCGGCACGCCCGTCGTCTACGCGCCGCCCATCTGGCGCGCGGTGATGACGGTGATCAAGGCGATGCCAAGGTTTGTGATGCGCCGGGTCGGCTTCTGACCGACGACCGGCGCATCCTCTACGCCTGCGCTTTTCTTCGCGCGCTCGCCACCGGCCTCCTCGGCGTCCTCCTCGGCATCTACCTCGCCCGGCTGAAGCTCGACCCGCGCGAGGTCGGCTTCGTCGTCGGCGCTGGCTTGTCTGGAGCGGCGCTCGCTGCCCTCGGCGTCACCCTGGTCGGAGATCGCCTCGGCCGCCGCGCGGTGCTCGTTGGCCTCGCGCTGGTCGGAGCTGCCGCCGCCGTCGTCGCCGCGATCAGCTCGAACCTCGCTGTCATCGCCGCCGCCGCTTTCGTCGGAATGCTGAACGGCATGGGTCGCGATCGCGGGCCGTCACTCGTGCTCGACCAGGCAATTCTTCCCGCCACCGGCGGCGAAGAGAAGCGCACCTTAGGCTTCGCCTGGTACAGCCTGATGCAGGACCTGGGTCACGGCCTCGGCGCGCTGCTCGCCGTCCTGCCGTCTGTCTTCCAGAAGCTGCTCGACGTCGACCCGCTCACGTCTTTCCGCCTCGCGCTCGGCGGCCAGGCGCTGCTCGTGCTCACCACCGCCGTCCTCTACCTGCGCTTGTCGCCCGCGGTCGAGGCGACGAAGCGGGCCGAGAAGCTGGTCGTCTCACCCGAGAGCAAACGCGTCGTGTGGCGCATCTCGGGCCTCTTCTTCATCGACGCGCTCGGCGGCGGCTTTCTCACCGCTTCGGTCGTCTCGTATTTCTTCTTCGAACGCTTCGGAGCCCAGGAAGCCGCGATCGGCCTGCTCTTCTTCGGCGCCCGCGTGATGAACGCCGGCTCGCACCTCGCCGCTGCGTGGCTCGCGAAGCGCATCGGCCTCGTCAATACGATGGTCTTCACCCACATCCCCTCGAGCCTGCTGCTGATCACCGTCGCGTTTGCGCCCAGCTTCTGGGTCGCGGCGGTGCTCTTCCTGCTGCGCGAAGGACTCGTCGAGATGGATGTGCCGACGCGGCAGTCGTACGTGATGGCCGTCGTGAAGCCGGAAGAACGCACCTTCGCTTCTGGCGTCACGTCGCTGGTGCGGCTGGCCGGGTGGGCGGTAGCTCCCGCGTTTGCCGGGCTCTTGATGCAGGGCACATCGCTGGCCGCGCCGTTGATCGTCGGCTCGGGCCTGAAGATTTCTTACGACCTGCTGCTGTGGCTCGGCTTCCGCGCGCGCAAGCCGCCCGAAGAAGCCTGAGGCCGCCCAGGGTGTGCACTCGAGTTCACACGGCGATTTCAGCACTCGAAACCGCCTACGCTCTGGAGCATGCGCCGCAGCGGGTCCTTCGTCGTGCTCGTCGCGTTCCTTTTGGGCTGTGAAGCCCGCATCGAAGCGCCTCTTCGCGATGCTTCAAACCCAGGCGCAGGCGGCGGCACCAACCTGGGTGTGGGGGGAGCAAGCGGCGCCGGTGGTGGAATGGCAGCCGTGCTCGCGCCGCCGACGGCTCTGGTGCAGGGGATGCGTCGACTGAGCCGGGCCGAGCTGGGCGCCTCGTTGAGCGACCTGCTCGGCGTCCCCACCTCGGAAGTCTTCACCCTGATGCCTGAAGATGAGGGCGCCCCCTTCGACAACGACTACACAAAGCAGACGCCGTCGGGCGCGTTGGTCGATGGCGCCGATGGCGTCGCCGCAGTGCTCGCCACCCGCCTGCTCGCCGACCCCGGCCGGCGCAACGCGCTCGTCGGCTGCACCCCGGTCAAGGTCGACGACGCCCAGTGTCTCACCCAGTTCATCACCCGGTTTGGCCAGAAGGCGCTTCGCCGGCCGCTTGCCGCGAACGAGATCGCCGACCTGCTCACCACCACTGTCTTCGCGATCCGCGCCAACGACTTCTACTTCGCGGTCGAGCTGGTGATCCGCTCGCTGGTGCAAGACGTCGAGTTCCTCTATCGGGTCGAGGTCGGCACCGCCGTCTCTGCGACTCCGGGAGTCAAACGCCTGGGCGCGTACGAGCTGGCGAGCAAGCTGTCATTCACGCTCTGGGGCCGCACACCGCCCGACTGGCTCCTCGCGCTGGCCCAGCAGAATCGACTGTCTACCCCCGCGGAGATTCGTGCGGCGGCGCAGCAGCTGCTCGATGATCCGAACGCCCACGCGCACCTGCAGCGGTTTCATTCGCTCTGGTTGGGCTACAGCTTCCTTCCCCACGCGCCCGCGCTCGCCGACGCAATGAAGGCCGAGACGGCCGCCTTGATCGAGAAGGTCGTCTTCACCGACAGCAACGACTACGCCCAGCTCTTCCTCTCGCGCCAGACGTGGGTGACCCCAGCCTTGGCGACCCACTACGGGCTGCCGGCTTCACCGGGCACCAGTCCGGGCTGGGTGAGCCTCACCGGCACCCGACGGCAGGGGATCCTCGCCCAGGGCGCGATTCTCTCGAATGGCGCGAAGCAGACCGACACCAGCCCAACGCTGCGGGGCAAGTTCATCAGAGAGAGGCTGTTCTGCCAGAAGATCGACCCTCCCCCCTCGATCGTGAACACCGACGTCCCTCCGATGTCGACCAACGGCAGCGCCTGCAAGAAAGACCGCTACGCCGCCCACGCCTCAGTCGGCAGCTGCTCCAGCTGTCACCGGTCGATGGATCCAGTCGGCTTCGGGTTGGAGAACTTCGATCTCGCGGGCAAGTGGCGCGACGAAGAGGCCGCCCACCCGGAATGCAAGATCGACGGCAATGGAGAGATCGCGGGCGTGGGCGCGTTCAACGGAGCGACCGGCCTCGCCGCCATGCTCGTCTCGTCCAACCAGCTCGAGCCCTGCGTGGTGCGCCAGGTGTTTCGTTTTGCCGCCGGCCGGGAAGAGCTCAGCACCGATCAGGCCTGGCTCAAGCACCTCGAGGTCGACTTCAAGGCCAACGGCCGCAAGCTTCAGGGGCTGCTGCTCGACCTGGTCGCGAGTGAAGCGTTCGCCAGCCGTACCGAGGAGGCTGTGCCATGAGCCGCAAGTTCTCGTTGAGCCGCCGCACGGTGCTCAAGGCCTCTGGCGCTGTGCTCGGGTTGCCGCTGCTCGAGGCGATGCTCGACGCGTCGCCGGCCGCGGCGCAGACGGTGGTCCCCAAACGCTACCTGCTCACCTACGGCGGCCACTCGCTGGGCGCCGAGTCGGCAGCCACCCTTCTGGGCGAGACGATTCCAGCCACCGCCGGCACCAACTACGCGCTGCCGTTCTCGATGCAGGCGCTGGCCGCGGTGAAGGCCGAGTTCGCCGTCATCTCGGGCCTGAAGGTGCCGACGACCGCGGACATGGCGGGCACGCTTCCTCCCGGCGGCAAGGCGGTGAACTTCCACCACCACGGGCTCGGGCCCACCCTGTCGGGCGTCAAGAGCCCCGACGACGACTACCAGATTCGCGGCCCCACCTCAGATCAGCTGCTCGTCGCGTTGCTCGCCGGAACCACCACCTTCAAGTCGCTGTCGGCGCGGGTGCAGGTCACCGACTATGTGCAGCAGGGCGGCGATGGCGTGCCGGTGTCGTGGAAGAAAGCGGTCGACGGTTCGATTCAGCGCATCGTGCCTACCGTGAGCCCCAGGCAGCTGTTCAACGCCCTGTTCTCGAACTTCACCCCTGGCCTGACCCAGGCCGAAAAAGATCGCCAGAAGCTGCTGCAAGATGGGCACGCTTCGGTGGTTGACCGGGTCAAGCTGCGCGCCGAGGCGCTGAAGCCAAAGCTCGGCGTGGCAGATCAGCGCCGGCTGGATCTTCACCTCGCCGAAGTGAGGGATCTCGAGCGGCGAATCGTCGCCATCCCTCCGCCGATCGTCGGCATGTGCGTCAAGCCGATGGATCCGGGCGTCGACCCGGTCGTTGCCGGCGGTCAGGCCGTCGATGGCGACGGCAACATCACCTACAACCAGAACAACGCCTACTCGGGGGAAGACGCGCGCGCAAAGGCGATGTGCGACCTGCTCCACATGGCGATGGTCTGCGACTTGACCCGCATTGCGACGCTGCAGCTGACGATGGTGCAGTCGTTTCTCAACGCCTACCCACTCATCGGCCAGCGCTCGGATCTTCACGAGTTGTCGCACGGCGGGTTTGGAAATCTCACCGTCGCCGACCACCGCGCCCTCGCGCTTGGCATCGCGTGGCACATGAAGCACTGGGGCTACCTGATTCAGAAGTTCCGCGACACCTCCGAAGCGGGCGGCTCGATGCTCGACAACATGGCGCTGGTCTACGCGAACGAAGGGGGCCACGGGTTCGACCCGTCATCGGGGAAGAACAACTCGCCGCACAGCACCGAGAAGATGATGGTGCTCGTCGCCGGCCGCGCGGGCGGCCTCAAGGGCGGGCAGCACCTCGTCGCCACCGGCAAGCACCCGGCAAACGCGATCCTCACCGCGATGCGCGCCGTCGGGTACACGCCAACCAACCTGGGCGACATCAGCGGCGAGATTGCCGGGCTTCGCTGAAATCAGTTCTGCACGCCGTACGTCGACGCGCCGTTCGCGATGTTCTTGCAGCTCCAGAAGGTCGGGCACTCCGAGAACGATTGGCACACCTTGCTGCAGTAGCCCTGCACGTCCCCTGAGTTGCGGAACAGGCACGCGTTGCCCGAACAGTCGGCGTTGACGGTGCACGAGTCGGCCACCACGCCCTTCGTCGTCGCCTTCATCCGTCCTGCCCCCTTTGATTTGGGACCCGTTGGCCCCGTTGTGCCGGTGGACAGGACGAACCCACCGCAAGTCTCACGCTTCTTTTTCTTGAGACGTGGCTGCGGGCCAACGGTCTATCGGGAAATGACTCCTTCCTTGCGTCGCCTGCCGAAACCCGGTGGACTTTCGACGTGCTCGACGCCTACCTGCACCGCGCCGCGTCCCACTGGGGGTTCGAACTGGCTCCAGCGGTTTTCGGAACCTGGGCTGAGAATGTCGGCACCGCCCTCGACCGCGCCGACCCCGGCCTGGCCCTCGCGTGTGGCCTCTTCCACCGGGCCCCGGCCGCCATCGCCGCCTTCGAACGCCTCGTCGCGCCGCGCGTCCTTGCCTCCATCCGCAAGCTCGGCGCCAACCCCGCTGAGGCCGACGAGCACCTCCAGGCGACCCGCACCCGCCTCTTCGTCGACGACGGCGGCGCCCGCTTGAAGACCTACCGCGGCCTCGGCAGCTTCGACGCCTTCGTCACCACCGTCGCGGTTCGCGCGTTTCTCAACTCCCACCAGAAGCCGGCTGCCGCCGGAGGAGACGACCAGCTCGCGCAGCTCCCCGCCGCCGTCGACCTCGAACGCGCCCTCGCCCGCACCGGCCAGCAGCAACACTTCGCCAACGCCTTTCGCCAGGCGCTGGCCGAGCTCACCCCGCGCGAACGTTCGCTGCTGCGCTTGAACCTCGTTGACGGCATCTCGATCGACGCGCTCGCCCCGATGTACGCCGTCAGCCGCGCCACCGTCGCCCGTTGGCTCGCGTCCGCCAGGCACGCCCTTCAGTCACGCACCGTCGCCGCGCTCTCCCGCCACACCCAGCTGGCCGGCGCCGACCTCGACGGCCTGATGGCCAGCCTGGAAAGCGGGTTCGATCTTTCCCTTCGCCGCTTTGTCGCCGAGGCCTCGCCCGAATCATGAATCACCCCGACGACGCGCAGCTCGCCGAGCTCGCTGAAGGAACGCTGAAAGGAGAGACGCTCGAAGCGGTCGAAGGCCACGTCTCGCAGTGTGAGACCTGCCGACTCATGCTTGCGCAGCTGCTCAAGGCGCTGGTGCCCGAGGCGTCGTCCAGCGGCCCCCACAAGGGCCTCGTCATCGGCCGCTACGTCGTGCTCGAGCCCATCGGCGCCGGAGCCCTGGGGGAAGTCTTCGCCGCCTGGGACACCACGCTTCAACGCACCGTCGCGCTGAAGTGGCTCTACCCGTCGGTGCGTGAGGCCGATCGTCCCCAGCAACGCGAGCGCTTGATTCTCGAAGCGCGGGCGCTGGCGAAGGTGCAGCACCCGAACGTCGTCGCCGTTCACGACGTCGAAGCGCAGGGCTCGCACGACGTCATCGTGATGGAGCTCGTCGCCAACGCGAAGAGCCTGCGGGGCACGATGTCCGAAGGCCGCCCGTGGAAAGACGTGCTGCCGGTGTTCCTCGACGCGGCGCGCGGGCTCATCGCTGCGCACGCGGCCGGCGTCATCCACCGCGACTTCAAGCCCGACAACGTCCTCGTCGACCCATCGGGCCGCGTTCGTGTCGCCGACTTCGGCCTCGCGCGATCTGGCTCTCACGCCACCGCGGTCGACGCCGCCTCCAAACGCAGCACGCTGTCGGGCACGCCCGCATACCTCGCCGCGGAAAGATGGCAAGGCGCCGACGCCACCGAGCTCAGCGATCAGTTCAGCTTCTGCGCCGCGCTCTACGAATGCCTCGGCGGCAAGCTTCCCTTCGACGAGAAAGACCCGGGCCGCCGCATCGCGCAGATGAAGGTCGGCGCCGCGCCGTTGGCCACCGTGCCTTCGGCGATTTCCCAGGTCGTCGTTCGCGGCCTCGCCTTCGAGCCTGAGCAGCGCTGGCCGTCGATGGCCGCGCTCAGCGCCGCGCTCTCTACCGCCAGCCACCGCCCCGAACGCATCCGCGCTGGCCTCGCCCTCGCCGCCGTCGTCACGCTCGCCCTCGGCAGCGCCGTGCTCGCCATTCGCCAGGCGGCCGGGCGCTGCGATGACGTCGCCATGCCAATCGATGCGGCGTGGAACACCGCGCGCAAAGAGAAGGTCAGCGCTGCTTTTCTCGCCACCAATCACCCGGCGGCCGCCGAGCTCACCCCGCGCGTGCTCGCCGCCGCCGACGCCGTCGCGACCAGCTTGTCTTCGCTGCGCCGCGCCGCCTGCGAGGCCACGAACCGGCAGGGTGAGTCCGAAGCCGCGCTGGCGCTTCGCGACGGCTGCCTTCAGCGCCGCGTCGCCGACTTCGCCGCGTTGGTCACCGTCTTCGAGTCGGCCGACAGAAAGATGGTCGAACGTGCCATCGGCGCGCTCGAGCAGCTGCCTTCCGCGAAGGAGTGCCTCGACGTCGCCGCGCTCGCCGCCATCGACCCCCTTCCGGCTTCCCGCGCGCTCGTCGACGCCGCCGCCCAGAAGGTCTCCCGGGTTCGCGCGCTGCGCCTCGCCGGCAAGACGAAAGACAGCGCCGCGCTGGCCGAGGAAGCAGTCACCGAAGCCCGCGCCGCCGCCTGGCGCCCCCTGCTCGCTGAAGCGCTGGGCGAGGCGGGCAGCACCCTCGAACGTCTGCAGAAAGGCGACGAAGCCCGCGCGAAGTACCTCGAGTCGCTGAACCTCGCTTTCGCCTCCAACGATCTGCCCGAGGCCTATTCCGCCGCGGTCGGCCTCGCGTACCTCGACGGCGTCAACGGCACGCGCCTTCAGGCCGCCGAAGCGTGGGTCGCGGTCGCGAACGGGCTCATCGAACCAGCGGGCCTGAAAGGAACCGCCTCGGCCACCCGCGTCGGCAACGCGATCGGAGTCATCCACGTTCGCAACAACCGCCACGCCGAAGCCGTGAAGACGTTTGCTGATCTCGCCCGACAGCTCGAAGCATTGGGGATGAAGAAGACCGTCGCGTACGCCCGCGTGCTCGCCAACGCCAACGGCGCGCTGCGCGAAATCGGCAAGCCCGACGAAGCGCTCGCGTTGTCGAAAGAGTCGTTGCAGATCATGGAGGCCGCCCTCTCGCCGAACCACCCCGACGTCTCGACCGCGACCAACAACATCGGCAGCGCGCTCGCCGACATGAAGAAATACGACGAGGCCGACCCGTACTTCCGGCGCACCGTCGAGCTGCGCACGAAGCTCTTTGGTGCCGACTCGCCTGTGCTCGCGACGCCGCTGTACAACCTGGGCGAGCTCGCCTTCCGTCGCGGCGATGGTGAGACCGCGCTGACCGAGTACGGCCGTGCGCGCGAGCTGATCGAAAAGGCGCAGGGGCCCGATGCCGACGACGTCTTCGACGCACGCATGGGCGAAGGCCTCGCGATGGGCCTGCTCGCCCACCACCAGCAATCGCTGGATGTGCTCGACGCCACGCTCCCCGAGTTGATGAAGCGGAAGCTGCCGGCGTGGAACATCGCCCAGGCCCAGCTGGGCATCGCGCGCGCCCTCAAGGCGCTGAACAAAGACCTGCCCCGCGCGAAGGAGCTGGCAAAGGCAGTCGCGGCGCTCGAAGGCGAACGCCACGCCGAACAGCGCGCCGAAGCCGTCGACCTGCTAACTCGCCTTCCGTGAACAAAAAAACCGTCATCATCCTCGTCTGCGTGGCTGTCGGTGGCTGCTGCCTCTTCGGCACCGCGACCATCGGCGCCGCGATGCTCTTCGGCGAAGATCCACCGGCGTCCGACAACAGTGCACCTGGCGAGACAGTGGTGGTCGAAGGCGCCGCACCGAAGCTCGGCGGCTACCGCCTCGCGGGCGGTGCGACCGTCACCGCCGAAGGCTTCGCCGATGGGCTCGAGGGCGGCTGGCTGATGATGGACGGCGCGGCCGTCGACTCCATCGACGAGATCACCAGCGGTCACGTCACCGTTCGCACCTCGCGCATCGGCGAGCTCTGGCACTACCTCTTCGAAGGCGATGGCACGTACATCTTCCGGTACCACCTCTCGACGCAGTCGATCAAAGCCATCTACGTCGAGAAGGGCGCCTGGTCGTCCGACGGCGCGTCGCTGACGATGAACCCCGAGTCCTGCACTTCGAAGGCCTCGGGCTTCAAGCAAGATTGTCTCGAGGCCGGCGAACGCAGCTACGCGCTCGGCACCCTCGACATGGAAGAGCTCACGCTAGACTCTCGCGTCGGCGAGCACTTCCCCGGCCTGCGCCTCACCGGCCCGTTTCCGTCGTGGTGCCAGACGCAGCCGCCCTACCGGTATCGCGAGCTGCAGCGCGTTCAGTAGCCGCGAATTCTTCGTAAGACCGCGTGCGCCGTCGTCGATTCGCCCTGCGCGTCCAGCGCCGCTTCCAGCTTTCGCGACAGCAACGTCGCCTCGAACGCTTCCTGCCGTCCAGCGGCGTCGAGGTCGTGCCACGCCGGGTGGCTCCTCACGCGGCCATCACGATCTCTTTCCCGGTGCGCGCTCGTCACCTGCTCGATCAGGATCTCGTCCATCTACCGGACCTCCAGGTCGACGCCGCGCTTCCTCAGACACTCGGCCAGCAGCTTTCGCGCGCGCCCGTAGTTCTGCAGAAACGTGTTCGTCTTCATCCCGAGCTGCAGCGCCAGCGCCGCGTCGTCCTGCTTCCCACCCGAGCTCAGCCGCTGCTCGAGCGCGAGGCCCGGCTGGCGCGGCAGCTTCTTGCGGCACTCCAGAATTGCCTCTCTCAGAAACGGATCTGGCGCCGACGGCTGAGCTTCCGCCTCGGCCGCCAGCTCGTGCTCGAGCGCATCCAGCTGCTCCTTCGTCGGCGCAGACCGCCGCAGCTCGCTGATCGCCGCATTCCGCGTCGTCGTCACCGCGAACCGCAGCAGCGCATTCGGCTTTCCGTCTGAAACGAACTTCGGCGCCACCTGCCACACCCGCAGCAGCGCTTCCTGCAGCACCGCTTCGGTGTCGAGAAGCGTTGCGAACGCGCGCAGCGACTGCCGCAAAGACGGCTCGGCGCCGGCGATCCACCGCCCGAAGGCAGCATCATCGCCGGCACCGATCGACGCCAGCTGTTGGGCTTCGGCGTCCATTCTCTTCCTTCAGCTCAGCTCGAGCACCAGGCGCGAGGCGCCCGACTTGAAGTGGATCTTCACCGGCTGCCCCATCGTCGCCGGCACCAGCATCGCCAGCGTCAGCGTCACTCCATTGATCGCGGTGTGGGGCGTCGTCGTCCGCGACGCATCCACCGTCACGTTGAGGAAGCTGCCGTCGGCCAGCTCGACCACCACGTCCAGCGGCGCCCACACCCGCTCGCCACCGGCCAGCGTGAACTGCACCGCCAGCTTCCCGTCTTTGTTCAGCACGATGCGCGCGGTGAAGGTCTGCGCCGACACGTCCTTCGCCGGCATCGGGTGCGACTTCTTGCTCTGCCGAGCCCGCTCCTCCGACCGGACCACGTCCATCGGGGCCGGCTCTTCCTCTGCGAAGCCGTCTGCGTCATCCATCGACTCGTCGACCTCCGTGAACGGCGCGACGAGCTTGTCGAGGAACCCCGACTTCGCCGGTGCCGGAGGCGCCCCCGCGCTTCCCGAAGACCGGCGCGCCACCGAGGTCATCTCTTCCCTCAGCCGCGTCGGGGCTGCCGCCATCGACCGCGCCGCGCCCATCGGAGCCGTCTGAGCTGCAGGGTAGGGCGCCGTCGCCGGACGAAGCCCCACGCCTTCCGCCGACATCCCGAAGGGCAGGTTGTGCGGCACCGTCTCCAGGCGCTTCGGAGCGGTCGGGTCGACCTGTTGCGTCTTGCTCGCCGCGACCCAGCTGGTCAGCCGCGTCGAGATCTGGAAGTTGAGCCCCAGCTTCTCGACCTGCGCATCAATTGGGCCCCGCGCGCCACCGGCCGCCAACTTCGTCTCCAGATCCTCGACGCATTCCCTCGCGAACAGCGCCGCGATCGCCGCGCTTCCTTCACCCCGGTTCATCGGCTTCACCGTCAGCCGTTCGAGGTAGCCGCCCGTCGCCGTCTTGCCGCGCACCACCAGCTCGCCGCCGGCCGGGTTGAGCTTGAAGCTGAGCAGCGCCGGCGAGCCCGCGAACAAATCCATCGGGTGCTCCGGCGCCACCGCCACCAGGGCGCTGCCCGACACCTCGATCTCGGTGACGAGCGGCGCAGTCGTCCGCGCCAGCAGCCGCCGCGCCGCCACTTCCGCGTCTTCCCCGATTCCCATCGTGATCTCGATGCCGCGGCCCGCGCGCGCCGCCGGCATCGTCAGGCTCCGGTTCACGCCGCTGCCGATGCCCACCGTGTGCACCCGCGAGCCGGCCGGCAGCTTGTTCACGATCGCGTTCAGCACCTCGTCCTCACTGCCGATGAGGCCGTCGGTGATCAGCACCACCTGGCGCTGGGCGTCTTTGCGCAGCGGCTTCAGCCCCTCGATCATCGCCTGCGCCATCTCGGTGCTGCCACCCGCGCGCAGGTTTGAGAGCCACGCCTGCGCCGCCGACTTGTTGCCGGGGCTCGCCTCCTGCGGCTTCGACTTCCAGCGCCGCGGCTCGTTGCTGAACTCGATGAGCTCGAGGCGGTCTTGCACCGCCAGCGTGTCGATCATCGCGCTGATGATTCGCTTCGCCTGATCCAGCGGGTGGCCTGACATCGAGCCCGAGGTGTCGAGGAGCACGAGCAGATCGCGCGGCACCGACTCGATGCGCACCGCCGGCGTCGGCGGCACCAGCGTCAACAGCCCAAACGCCGTGTCCGACGGCTCACCCGTCACCGGCCGCGCCAGATCGAGCTCGGCGCCCACCATCAGCCCCGCCGCCTGCCACCGCACCACCACGTCACGATCCAGCGGCACTCCCTGTTCCTCGTCGAAGCTCAAGTCGTAGCGCTGCAGCCCCTGCGCGGCGTGGAGCGGGTGTGACGGCGAGTACGGCTTCACCGACACCTGATCGCGCACCGACATCTTCAGCGACAGCTTCACCGGCAGCTCGGTGTCCGCGATGTCGACCGTCACCTTCGCCGCGTCCGCCACCCGGCCCACGGCTCCCAGGTACCGCGGTGCGACCACCGTCGGGAACCGCCACTCCCACGCGCCATCGGGAAGCCAGGTCAGCTTCTGGTCGATGGTCAGCTCGGCCACCACCTCGGTGTACGGAGGAATGTTGCCGACCTGCTGCGTGAAGAGGCTGCTGCGTTCCTGGTCGAGGATCGCCGCCGTGCGCCCGTCGAGAATCGCTTCCTCAAAGCGGTCGCGCGCCTTCTTCTTCGTGTCGACTTCCCCGATGATCCGTTCTTCCCCGATGCGGAAGGCGAAGCCACTGACCGCCGCATCTGCCGGCAAGGGCACCTGGTAGGTGACCTGAAGCGGCTCGCTGTAGGGGTTGAAGAACTTCTGCTCGAGCACCACCCGAATGATGCCGCCCTTCGCGTCGGCAGTCAGCGCGGCGGCCTTGAGGGGCAGCGTCTTGCCGTCCGCGGTGACGAGGATTCCGCCGTTTCCGTTGTGCTGCGACAGGTGCTGCATGGCCATTTTCGACATCGCGTATCTCCTGGGTTGAGGGCTTCAACCGGCTCAACGCAAAAGCTTCGAAATTGGTGACAGCACCCCGGTGCGATTCACGCCGTCTTCGAGTTTCGCTACCAACCTTCGGAATTCATTAAAAAATCGGCCGACCCGTTCGTGACGAAGCAGCCAACCCCCGAGTTGTCAGCCCTGGTCAGTTCGCTGCAGCAGCGCGCCGGCCCAGGTCAGCCCGCTGCCCACGACGCACAGCGCAATCGCTGAGGTCAGCTCGGGCGAGTCCCACACTTCCGACAGCACCGACGGCGCGCCAGCCGCCCCGGTGTTGCCGCGGTGGTCGACGTTGTACCGATGCCGCCCCGGCAGCACCTCCGCGCGCTTCGCGATCGACTCGAGCATCCGCAAGTTGGCCTGGTGCCCGATGAAGGTCAGGTCTTCCGCCTTGCCGCCCGACTTCAAGAACCGCCCGCGCAATTCCTCGAACACTTCGCCGCCGCGCTTCACCGCGAAGTGCTGCACAGCCGCGCCCTGCTGCGTGAAGTGCCCGAACCGCGGCACCTTCACCTTGTCGGCGCCCGAGGGGTCGCCGCGAAGCAACGTCTGGGTCACCTTCCACCGGCCGGGAATCCGCGGAGACAGAATCGCCGCCGACGAGCCATCGCCCCAAAGCACGCAGCTGTTGCGATCGCTGTAGTCGACCACGCGCGTCGAGTTCTCTGGGTTCACCACCAGCACGTAATCCGGCAGCCGTTCTGGCCGCATCGCCTCGAGGAAATACAGCTGCGCCCCGAAGCTCGAGCACGCGCTGGCCAGATCCAGGCTCGGCGCCTCGATGCCCAGCTGCTCGGCTACCCGCGCCGCTTCCGCCGGAATGCACTCGTCCGGCGAACAGCCACCCGAGAGCACCATGCCGATGTCCGACGCCTTCAGCCCCGCGCGCGCCAGCGCCAACTCGGCGGCCTTCGCTCCGGTCTGCGCGTTCGACATCGTCGCCGCTTCGAGCGCCGCCCGCGGGTCGCGGTTCCGCGTCTGGCGGATGTAGTCCAGCGGAAGCACCGTGTGCCGCTTCCGAATGCCGACCCGTTCGACGATCCACTGATCGCTGGTCTCAATCTCCAGCGACTCGAGGAACCCGTTGCTAATCACCGTCTCAGGGTGAAAGTGACCGAGCGCGTGCAAAAACATGGGCTGATCCCTACTTTGCCCAAAACAGCCCCTACCCCTAGGAGTTTCTAGATGGCGTTACGATTGGGTGAGACGGCCAAAGCGACGACCCTGCTCCCCAGCGGGCTCAAGACGGTGAAGCAGCTGACCTGATTTACGGAATCGGAGGCAGCCCGACGCCCGACGACTTGTTGGGCGACGTAGGCGCCTTCACCCCGTTGGGGTTGATCGCCCGTTCGACCATCGCGAGCCGCGCCAGCACCTGCTCGTACAGCTGGTCGACCTTCACGTGCAGCTGCGTCACCTCGAGGCCGGCGCGGATGTTCGCGTCGTACTCGACGTCTGATCGAATGCGGTCTTTCACGGCCTGGCGGCTCTGGCTGATCAGCACCATGCACGAGAGAAAGATCGCCTCGAGCGACACCACCATCGTCAGCAGGCCGAACGGGTAGGGGTCGAAGGTCTCCATCCCCTTCACCATCCCGGTGTTGATCGAGATCCACGCCGCGAACCAGACGACGTGCATCAGCAGAAAGCTGAAAGTGCCTGAGAACGCGGCCGCGAAGTCGGCGATCCGTTCGACCACGGTCAGCCGTTCTTCCACCGCTTCGTTGGGGCTGCCGACCACCCGCGTGCCGATCAACTTGTCGGCTTCCCGCAGCCGCCGCCCGATGACAGACAGCACGTCGAGCGCCGCCGTCGGGTGACGCGTGAACAGCAGCGTCAAGTCGTTGCGATCGATGCGCAGCGCGCGCGTTTCCTCTATCGCCACCGCCGAGGCCGAGCGCGGATCTCCGTCGAGCAGCGACAGCTCACCGAAGAAGTCTCCGACCTTCGCCGTCTCGAAGACGATGCGCTGGCCAGTCGTATCGAGCACGAAGATTTCCACTTCGCCCGACGCGACGATGAAGATCGAATCACCCGGGTCGCCGCGCTTGAAGACGTTGGTTCCGGCGGGAATCTCGACCGCCTCAATCTGCGCCGCGAGAAGGTTGCGTTCCTCTTCGTCGAGGCGCTCGAACAGCGGGACGTGTGCCAGCAGGGTTGCGTCGGCGGCCATGGATGAGGCCCGGAGACTGTGATCAGCCCGGTGGATTCCGCAACGGCGGACTCGCGTGGTACGCCTTCGGCCGTGAAGCGCGCGCTCGTTTTGCTGCTGCTGGTTGGCTGTAATGCTGAAGGCCCGATGCGGGAACCCCACCCGGTGTCCGTTCGCGACGAGCTGCGGCCCACCGACACCTCGAGCGGCGAGATGTGGCGCTTCCTGCCCTCCGACACCGTCGAGCGCTACGACGCGCCCGACGGCGGCTACCGCGTCCACTTCACCCGCCTCGCGAAGAACGCCGTGCCCGCCACCGACGTCAACGCCGACGGCACGCCCGACCTCGTCGAAGCCGTCGCCTCCGTGTACGTCGAGGTCGGCGCGAAGTACCACGGCGAGCTCGGCTTCCGCCGCCCGGCCAACGACGTCGCGCTCGCCAGCAACGGCGGCAGCGATCGCTTCGACATCTACCTCGTCGACTTCGCGTTCTCGGCCGACGGCGCCTTCCGCACCGACGCGTGCACCGGCGAGAAGTGTATCGGCTACGTCGTCCAGGAAAACGACTTCGTTGGCTACAACTACCCGAACGCCACCGTCGCCACCCGCATCCTCGGCAGCCACGAGTACTTCCATGCGGTTCAGGCCGCCTACGACAACAACCAGGGCGCGAACTTCTCTGAAGGCACCGCCGTCTGGGCCACCGAGCACTTCGACCCCACGACCAACGACTTCGAAGGCTTCCTGCCGCAGTTCCTGGCCCGGCCCGATCGTTCACTCGACACTGCGCCGACTGGCCCCGTGTCTGGCTACGCGTACGGCTCGGCGCTGTTCTTCGAGTTCCTCTCGCAGAAGTACGGTGTGCCCATCGTCCGCAAGCTGCTCGAGCGCACCGAGAACGGAAGCGGCCACCCTTCAGAGCCCGCCGACGCCGCCAACCCCCGCTGGCTCGTGCAGCTCGATGCGATTCTGAAGGCCGACCACCAGTCGTCCTTCGCTGAGGCGTTTCACACCTTCATCTACTGGAACTTCTTCACCGGCCCCGCCGCCGACGCGACGAAGTCGTACGCGAATGGGGCCGCGTATCCCGCTCCGATGATGACCACCGTCGCTGCGCCGTACCGCGTCGACAACCAGCGCGTCTTCTACGCTGCGAGCGCCTGGTTTCAGGTTCCCGCCGCCGGTCGCGCGACGATGGGCGCCCAGCTCGTCGACGACCCCGCCACCGCCGAAGACGAAACGGCCGGCATGGCGCTGGTCATTGCCGTCCGGCGCGGTGGGGTGAACTCCCTCGCGCTGCCCATCACCGACGTGAAGTCTGCGGCAACCTTCGACACGTCGGGAGCAGCCACCCTCGTCGTCGCCGTCGTCAACACCGCCCGCGAAGGAAACGCCGGCGTCTTGAGCAAGCGTCCCGGCCTCTGCATCGGCTCACCCGACGAGCTCTCTGCTTGCGCCAGCGCCCTTCGCCCCGCGCCCGATGCGGGCATCCCGGATGCGGGAGTGCCGGACGCTGGCCTGCCGGACTCGGGAATCCCCGATGCCGGAACACCTGATGCCGGAACAGCCGACGCAGGAATCCCCGACAGCGGAGTCACCGCGGTCGATCCGCCCAAAGGCTGTGGTTGTTCGACGGCGAGCCCGGCCCTCGGAGCCCTGCTCGTCTTGGCCTCTGCGCTTCGCCGCCGCTACGCCGCAGCGAACTGACGTTCGACCAGCCGCTTGTAGATGCCTTCTTCGCTGACGAGCGAGGCGTGCGTTCCCGTCTGCGCCACCCGCCCCGCATCGAGCACGATGACGCGGTCGGCGTCCTGCACCGTCGACAAGCGGTGCGCGATGACCAGCGTCGTTCGGCCCTTCATCAGCCGCTCGAGCGCTTCGCGAACCAGGTGCTCGCTCTCGGCGTCGAGCGCGCTGGTCGCCTCATCGAGAATCAGCATCTTCGGATCCTTCAACACCGCGCGCGCGATCGCGACCCGCTGCTTCTGGCCGCCCGACAGCTGCACGCCGCGCTCACCGACCAGCGTCTGGTACTTCTCGGGGAACGTGCTGATGAAGTTGTGCGCGTTGGCCATCTTCGCCGCCGCCTCGACCTCGGCGTCCGTCGCCGTCGGCCGCCCGTAGCGAATGTTCTCGGCCACCGTCGTCGAGAACAGCAGCGGCTCTTGAGCGACCACGCCGATCTGCTGCCGCAGCCAGTCCTGGTCCAGCTCGCGCAACGGCACGCCGTCCAACAGCACGCGGCCGGCTTGCGGGTCGTAGAGCCGGTACAGCAGCGAGGCGATGGTCGACTTGCCGGCGCCAGAGGGGCCGACCAGCGCGACGACCTCGCCCGGCTTCAGGGTCAGGTCGAACCCGCGCAGCACCGGCATGTCGAGCCGGGTGGGGTAGGCGAAGTCGACGTTTTCCCACGACACGCGCCCTTCGAGCTGCGGCAGCACCCGGCCTTCGCCCGAGTTCAGCAGCGGCTTGCGCTCGAGCAGCTCGAACACCCGTTCAGCAGCGCCTGCGGCCCGGTTGTAGTCGGCCCACAGCTCGCTCAGCGCGCCCAGCGAAGACGCGACCATCACCGTGTACATCAGGTAGACGATCAGCGTGCCCGGCGTCAGCTGATGCTGAATCACCATTCGCGCGCCGTACCAGAACACCACCACGCCCGCGATTCCGACCGCGAAAGACGCCGCGCCGATGAAGGTCGCCGTCAGCCCGATGCGGTGGAACGCCAGCGCCAGCGAACCTTCGACGGCGGTGCGGTAGCGCTTGAGCTCCGTCTTCTCGGCGGCGAAAGAGCGCACCGTGCGAATGCCCGACAGCGACTCCTCGGCGACCTCTGACGACTTCGCCAGCGCGTCCTGCACGTCCTTCGACAGCTTCCGGACCTTGCGCCCGTAGAACACCGCGCCCAGCGCCACCGGCGGCACGATCGCCAGCATCAGGGCCGTCAGCTGCGGAGACGTGATGAACAGCAGCACCATGCCGCCCGCGACCGCGACGCCGTTTCGCAGCGCCATCGAGATGTTCGCCGACACCGTGTTCTGCAGCACCGTCGTGTCGGCCGACAGCCGGTTCGTCAGCTCGCCTGTTTTCTGCGAATCGTAGAAGGCGATCTCTTGCGCCATCAGGCTCTCGAACAAATCACCGCGCAGCCGCGCCACCACGCGCTCGCCCGCCTTCGAGAAGAGGACGTAGCGCCGCGCGATCGAGATGCCGAGCACCCCGAAGATCACCGTCATTGCGATCGCCGCGCGATCAACGTTGGTCTTCGATTTCCCGGTCACCTCGGCGTACTCCGCCTTGGCTGCACGCACATCGTCTTCCTTCCCCGCAGCCTCGGCGGCGACGACGCGCTTCTCGGCCTCGACCACGTCCTGGTTCCGGGCCGCGTCGATGATGAAGCGGATGCCCTGCGGGAACGCGAGGTTCATCGCGCTGCCCATCAGCAAGAAGATGGTGCCAAGGATGATCGACGCCCGCTCGGGCTTCGCCAGCTTGAGCAGCCGCGCCATCGTCACGCGCGTCGCGGCTTTCGGTTTCTTCGGCTCGGCAGGCTTGGCCATCTCGCGGGCAACGTAACGGTAGTTGACCCCTGCTGCCCCACAATTCACCCTTCTTCACAGCCGCGGGGGCGTATCGTCCTGCTCCGAATGTCAGCGACTCCAGAGGACTCTCTGCTCGGCCGCATCGCGCTTCACTACAAGCTCGCGAACCAGGCCCAGATCGACACCGCGCTCGCCACCCAGCGCACCGAGAAGCCCCGCGCCCGGTTGGGAGAGATCCTCGCCTCGCAAAACGTGCTCTCGGCCGAACAGCTGCAGTGGCTGCTCAACGCCCAGACCCAATACCTCGCCAAGCAAGCTGGAGCGCCGGCGCCTTCCGCGCCTGCTCCAGCTCCCGCGGCCAAACCTTCGGCACCAGCGCCCGTTGCCTCCGCTCCGCGCCCCGCCGCGCCCAGCCGGCCGACCGGGGCGATGCCGACGCTCGAGCAGATCCTCGCCAAGGCCGTCGAAGCCAAAGCGTCCGACGTCCACGTCCACTCTGGCGCGCCGATTCAGTTCCGGATCAACGGCGTGCTCAAAGAGATCAAGACCGGCGCGCTCGACGCCGACACCACCGCCGCCCTGTTGACCTCGGTGCTCACCCCCGAACAGAAGGCCCAGCTGCTCGAGACGTTCGATCTCGATCTCGCCCTTCAGCTGCCCTGCGGCCGTTTCCGCGTCAGCATGTACAAGCAGCAGCGTGGCTTCGACGCCGTCTTTCGCCCCATCTCGGCCACGCCGCCCACGCTCGAGCAGCTCGGCCTGCCCGCATCGATGAAGCGCCTCACCGAGTTCCACCAGGGGCTCGTGCTCGTCACCGGCCCCGCAGGCTGCGGCAAGTCGTCGACGCTCGCCGCGCTCGTCAACATGGTCAACGAGTCGCGCCACGACCACATCATCACCGTCGAAGATCCGATCGAGTACGTCCACAGTGGCAAGGGCTGCATCGTCAACCAGCGCCAGGCAGGCAAGCACACGCTGAGCTTCGCCAACGCGTTACGCGCGGCCCTTCGCGAAGACCCCGACGTGATCGTCATCGGCGAGCTGCGCGACCTCGAGACGATGGCGCTCGCGATCACCGCCGCCGAGACAGGCCACCTCGTGATGGGCACGCTTCACACCAACAACGCGATCCGCACCATCAACCGCATCCTCGACGCGTTTCCGCCGAAGCAGCAGTCGCAGATCCGCGCGATGGTCTCTGAGTCACTGCGCGCGATCGTCTCGCAGCGGCTGCTGCCGTCGGCCGATGGGACGAAGCGCGTCGTCGCGACCGAGACGCTCTTCGTGAAGCCCGCCGTCTCGAACCTCATTCGCGATCAGAAGACCTTTCAGATCCGCAGCATCATGCAGACCGGCAGATCCGAAGGCATGTCGCTGCTCGACGACTCGCTGGTCGACCTGGTGAAGGCGAAGCTCATCACCAACGAAGCCGCGAAGCGGGTCGGGGAAGATCCGAAGCGCTTCCTCCCGGGGGCGGGCTAGATGGCGCGCCTCGACAAGCTCTTCAAGTACCTGAAGGACCACGGCGGCAGCGACCTTCACCTCGCCGCTCCGCTGGTGCCGCACATTCGCCTCAACGGCGAGCTGCAGAAGGTGCCCGACTGGGTGCCTTTCACCGACGCCACGCTTCGCGATCACTTGAAAGAGATCGCCAACGAGAAGCAGTGGGCGCACTACGAGAAGAACCTCGACGCCGACTTCGCCTACGCGCTGTCGGGCGTCGCGCGCTTCCGCGTCAACTACCTGAATCAGGAGAACGGGGCGGCCGCCGTCTTCCGCATCATCCCCGAGAAGATCCGCACCCTCGAAGAGCTGAAAGTTCCCGCGGGCATCGCTGGCTTCGCGGACCTCGAACAGGGCCTCGTGCTCGTCACGGGCCCCACCGGCTCGGGCAAGTCGACCACGCTCGCGGCGATCATCGATCGCATCAACACCAACTCGACCCGCCACATCATCACCATCGAAGACCCCGTCGAGTTCGTGCACCAGAACAAGTCGTGCACCATCAGCCAGCGCGAGGTCGGCCCCGACACCCAGTCATTCTCCAGCGCGTTGCGTTCAGCGATTCGCCAGGATCCGGGCGTCATCCTCGTCGGCGAGCTCCGCGACATGGACACGATCGCCCTCGCGGTCACCGCCGCCGAGATGGGCGTGCTCGTGTTCGGCACGCTTCACACCAACAACGCGCCGAAGACGATCGACCGCCTCATCGACGCGTTCCCCACCGATCAGCAGTCGCAGATTCGCACCATGTTGTCCGAGTCACTGGCCGGCATCGTCTCGCAGTTGTTGCTGCGCACGTCAGACGGCCAGGGCCGCGTCGCGGTGAACGAAATTCTTCTCAAGACCCCCGGCCTTCCCAACGTCATCCGCGAAGGCAACACGCCGATGATCCATTCGATCATCCAGTCCGGAAAAGGCATGGGCATGCAGTCGATGGACGACGCGCTCTACGCGCTGGCGAAAGCGAAGACGATCAACGGCGAAGAGGCCTTTCACAAGGCCACCGACAAGCGGCGCTTCGACGAGTTCGTGAAAAGCTAGCGCTTCGCGTCCAGCCGCCGGTAGACGCGGTCGGTGATCAGCACCAGCACGTAGGTCAGCGCGATCACCATCGCCGTGAGCAGCCAGTACAGCGGCCAATCGGCCTGCTTGCCCCACACCGCGTTGAACGAGAACCCGACGAAGGGCAGCCGGTAATACAGAAGCATCTCGTGGAAGAAGTACGCCGCCATCGAGGTGCTGCCGAACGCGGTGATGAACTTCACCGGCGCTGAAGCCGCGAGCTTCGGCCCGATCTTCTGTTCCGCCGCCAGCAACACCAACAGCGCGCCCATGATCAGCGTCCAGCGCCGCGCGCAGTTTGCCGGGTTCGTCACCCAGAAGTTGTGCGGTGGGTAGAGGTCGCGGAAGAAGGGCGTCGCCACCCAGATTCCCACTCCCACCGCACCGATCATCGTCACCCAGCGCACCAGCGCCCAGAAGTCGCCCAAGCCCGCCGTTGCACCTGCCGACGCGCCCAGAAAGACGTAGCCCGCCCACGGCAACAGCCCGAACACCGAGCCCGTCGACGTGTTCAGCAGCCAGTCGATCGGAGGCACGTGCTCGAGCAGCGGAGACACTGCGAACACCACCGCAGCGAGGCCGAGCGTCACCCACCGCAGCACGCCCGGCTTCGATGCGAGCAGCAGCAACACCGGCAGCAGAAGAAGGAGCGACAACCCGATGCAGTGAAGGATGTCGAGCCGCAGCAGCCACTTCGGCTGCGAGAGCAGCGGGAACCACACCCAGTTCACCAGCGTCGCCACCGCCAGCACTTCTCCGATTCGCCGCAGCGTCTTCGGCAGCCGGCCTGGCTTCCCCGCGCTTCGCACCTGCACCAGCGCCAGCGAGAACCCCGCCGAGAAAGTGAAAGCCGGCGCGACCAGCCCATCGAGCCACACCAGCGTCCGAAACAGCGGCTCGCCCTTCAGCCCGGGCAACAGCAACACCATCGCGTGGCACTGGATCATGAACAGCACCGCGAGGCCGCGCAGCCAGTCGAATGCCTGCACCCGCGCCGCCACCGTCGCACCCATCGATTTCGAAGGGTGTCACGGTGCCCGAAATGGGATAGAAAAATTTCCCATGAGCGCCCATTCCGACCCTAAGCAACTGCCTGCCGTCTGGCGTCCTCCGCAGGGCGGCGCGGACATTCAGCACCACCAGCACGAGTGGACCAGTGGAACCCAGGGCGGCGGAAAAGTGCCGGCCGACTTCGAGTGGACGAGCAACCCCCGCGTCTACGCCGAAGACCTCGGCGCCAACGTTCGCCCCGACCACGTGCCGCATTCGGCTCCCGTCGCGCCGCCTGCAGTGAAGGCTGCTCCCGGAGCGCCCTCCGCCGCCGCGTCATCCACGTCCACCGCCGTCCCGCACCAGAACCCGGGCGCCGCGGCGAACGGCGCTGAAGCTCAGAATAGCTCGGCCACGAAGAGCTGAGTCGCGGTCGCGGCAATCACCGCCGGCCCTGCCACCCACAACGACTTCACCTGCGTCGACGGCGGCAGCCCTTCGTTGCCGTCGCGCCACACCGCTCCGCCATCATCCGAGACGCGCACACCCGTCATCGTGCCGGCGAACACCCGCGTCCCCGAGAAGCCGAAGCTGAAGGGCTGCGCGCCCACCGTCGCCGCCTTGAAAGTGTTTCCGTAGTTGTCCGAGCGCTGCGTGCCCACCGCCGTCTGCACCAGCACGTACGCGCCCGCCGCCGCGAGTGCCTGCACCTCGCCCGTCACCGCCGCAGCCGTCCACGTCGCGCCCGCGTCATCCGAGTGCATCAGCTTCTTGAACGCGACCACGCCAAAGATTCGCTGCGCCGCCGACGAACCCACCAGCACCGTCAGCGCCGCCGTCGGCGACCGGACCTTGAACGTCACGCCCTTGTCGCTCGACGCGAACAACCCTGCTGACGTCGCCAGCAGCAGCTCGCTGCCTTTCTTCAAGAGCGCCACGCCGCCCGCTGGAGCCCCCGCCAGCCGAGCCACCCCGTCCTTGCCCCAGTCGAGCCGCAGCAACCCATCGGTCGTCGTCAGGTACAGCGACAGGTCGACCCGCGAAATCGAGGTCACCTTCTCTGCTGCGTTCAGCGGCAGCGCCACCACCGTCCATTCCTTCGCCGCCGAAGCGAGGCTGAACAACTGCCCGTCGACCACCAGGTAGACGGTGCCATCGAGGTGCGCGATGCCGTGCGGATTCGCGCTCGCAGGAAGCCCCGACGACAGGCCCTGAAACGAGGTCATCCGCGCGCGCACTTCCACGGGCGTCGTCGGCGTTTCCGGAGTCACTTGCGGACCCGTGCCCAACGCCCACTCCGCCTCGCCCACGCAGCCCGTGAGGAGCAACACGACGACGGCAGGGCGGATGTGCATCACTGTAGGAATTGTCGCACCCGGCCCGTGTAAAGTTGCGCCCCATCTCATGACGTTCCGCGTCAGAGCGCGTCGCCGCTCGTGGACCCAACCGGCTGTCCTCCTTCGGCTTTCACGGTTCGATCGAATTCGATCGAATGAACTGTGACGCGGTGCGCCGCGCCCTACCCTGGCCTCAGGGCAGGCGAGCGGTAAGGAACTGGGCCAGCTTTCGCAGCACACCCATCGGAATCGCGTGGGGTCCGTCGAAGGCCACGAACTCAGGGGGACTGCCCGATTCCGTCAAAACATCTCGCAACCGCTCGGCCGCATCGAACCGCAGCACGGGGTCCATCGTCCCGTGCGATTGAAAGATGGGCAGGCCAGCGCGCGCCTTCGCCTTCTGCTTCCAGACGTCTTCGGTGAGCAGCGTGCCCGAGAGAATCACCAGCGCGGCGGGTGCCTCTGGAAGGCGCAGCGCGAGGTCGGTGGTGATCATCGCCCCTTGAGAGAAGCCGCCCAGCACCACCTTCGACATCGGCAGCCCCGTCTGCGCCGTCAGCTCGTCGACCAGCTTCAGCATCATCGCCCGCGCCTTCGCCATCCCTTCTGGCTCGCGCTTGCGGAACTCCTGCAGGGCGTCGAGGTCGCCTGCGTTCAGCGCCTGAATCTGCTCGAAGTCGATCAACCACCACGCCTTTGCATCGCCGTACCCCATCGACGCCAACGACAGCGGAGCGGCCGGGAAAACGAACCGCACCCCTTTGAGCCCCGGCGCCAGCGCCACCAGCTGCTCCTCGAGCCCGACCAGGTCATCCCCCGGAGCGCCGAACCCATGGCAAAGCACCACCACCGCCCGCGGCGCAGCTTCGCCTTCCTGCAGCACTTTGCACTCGAGGCCACCCAGGGTCGTCGTCATCCGCATGGGCCGCCTTCTGGTGCGGAAAGCCGCCGACCGTCAACATGGCCTTGACCCCAACCGTCGGTTGTATTCGCCTATGGGACCCGTGCCATTCGCCCTCAAAGTCACCCGGGGTCCCGGTGAAGGCTCCGAGTTTTCCTTCGAAGAGAACGAAGCGAAGCTCGGTCGCACCGCCGACAACGACATCGTCGTCAAAGACTCGGGCGCCTCGCGCAGCCACTGCCGCGTCTACAACAAAGGCCCCGGCCGCTACTTCGTCGAAGACCTGAAGAGCGCCAACGGCACCAAGCTCAACGGCTCTCTGCTCTCGCAGGCCCGCGAGCTCAAGTCGGGCGACAAGATTGCGATCGGCGACGTCGAGTTCACCTTCACGATCGCCGGCGTCGGCAACGACACTGCGCTCCACTCGCCCGTCGAAACCGGCGACCAGGAAGATGAAGAAGAAGAGTTCGAGAACGAAGACCCGAACGCAACGCTGCTCAAGCCGCCGCGCAAAGACGCCGAGCGCGAGAAGCGCACCGCCCGCAAGCCTCCCCAGGTTCGCCACGACACCGAAGCCGAGCTCGGCACGGTGCCCCGGGGATCTCCGCTGAAGGAAAACTCGACGATGGAAGTCGAGATGGTCGCGCCGGGGAAGCTGCAGGAAGACAACGACACCTCGACGAAGGAAGTGCAGGTGCCGCCCCCCGCGGCAGTTCGTCGGTCGGCCAACCTCGCCAAAATCGACGACAGCACCCGCGACCTCGGCATCAGGAAGGTGCCCGACGACAGCACGCTGCCCGCGAAGCGGAACAACGCCCTCGCCTCGATGACGACGCAGCCTCCGTCCAGTGAGCCCGTCGAGCTCTCGGCCGCCGATCGCCTTCGCAAGCGCCGCGACCAGCAGAAGTCGGCCGTTGGCCGCATCGCGATGCAGTGGGCCGACCTGCCAAAGGCCGCGCGTTTCGCCTTTGCCGCCGTCGGTGGCCTGATGGTGCTCGGCACCCTGGGCTTCGTGGTGATGCAGGTGATTCCGAAAGACACGGGTCCCAAGCGCGTCGAGCCAACGGACCTCATCGTCAACGCCGCCGGCCTCAAAGACAGCTTCGGCCTTGGCGAGGAAGCGACGTGGCAGCGCGCCGACATGAAGCTCTTCAACTTCACGCTCGCCTCGCCGACGCAGGTCGTCGCGGTGCTTCACTACGGCGCGCGCGACATCTCGAAAGAAGAGGTCACCGTCACCGTCAACGGGGCCGAAGTCGGCTTCGTGCCTCCCGACACGCTGGACGCGAACCGCGACATCGAGCTCGTGCTGCCGCCGAACATCGTCAAGCCGCGCGAAGGCAACCAGCTGGTGTTCGACAGCACCAGGAATCCCCCGGGCAACGAATCATGGCGCGTCTTCAACATCTGGATCGAGATCATCCCGATTCCCGAGCTCTCGGCCGAAGAGACCGCGCGCCTCGCAAAGGACAACATCATCAGCGCTGATCGCCTGTTCGAGACCCGCAGCATCGGGCCTGAGAACCTCTTCAAGGCGTGGAAGGTGTACCGCGAGGCCTGGCTGTTGATGGAGTCAATGCCCGACAAGTCGGCGGTCAACGAGATGAACACCTACGCCCGATCGCGCATGCGCGAGCTGCGGCCGATGCTCGATCAGAAGTGCAACGGCCTGATGGTCGAGGTCCAGAAGCAGCTCAACTCCCGGCCGGCGAAGGTGAAGGAGGCGATTCAGACGTTGAAGGACGTCGAGCGCTATTACCCGACGCGCGAGCACCCCTGCTTCGGCTTCTCGAAGTCGATGCTGTCGGACATGGAAGCCTTCTAGGTGCGCTAAGAAGCGCAGCCCAATGGACCCCAACGCTCCGGTAAAGAAGCAGCGCTCGCCTCTGTTCTACGTCGCCATCGGTTGTGGCGGCCTGGTGGCGCTGATCCTGCTCGGCTTCCTCGTCGTCACGCTGCTGGTGGTGCGCGCCGGCAAGGGCCTCGTCGACGGCATGACCGACCCGAACCAGAAGGCCGCCAACGTGACGAAGATGATGGGCAAGGCGCCCATCGGCTACCACCCGATCATGACGATGAGCGTGCCCCTGTTCATGGACATGGCGCTGCTCGGCGACAAAGAGATGTTGGCCGATGGCGGCGTGCCCGACTTCGACAAGGGCTTCATCTACTTCCGGATCATCGCCAACGAGCAGTCGAACCGCGCGAAGGACTTCTTCGACGGCAAGGTCGACGACACCAGCGCGCTGAAGGGCAGCGGCATCAACGTCGACGTGAAGGACATCTTGCGGCGCGGCGCGCTGAAGACCGCCAGCGGCTCGGTGGTGAAGTACGTCGCCACCCGCGGCACGATGGAAACCCAGGGCACCGCGCGCCAACAGGAAACCAAGTCGGGCATCAACACCGTCCTCTACTTCGAGTGCGTCGCTGACACCGCCGTGCGCATGGGCGTGTGGATGATGCAGGACGTCGACCCCGAGCTGCCCACCGACCAGCTGAAGCTCGAAGGCACCGTCGCCGACGAAGCCGAGATCGCCCGTTTCATCCAGCCGCTCACGCCCTGCGGAAAGTAACGCATGCTCTTTCTCGTAGTCGCGGCGCTGATCGCGGCAGCTGAAGTCGACGACGCAGGCGAAGCGCCAGATGCCGGGGCGCCCGCCGACGTCGATGCGGGCTTCATGATTCTCACTGTCGAGCCGTCGCCGCCTACCTTCGCGATGATCGAGGTTCCCGACCCAGGTGAAGCGGCTCCCATCTCTGCCGTCGCTGAGCCCATCGACCCGCCGCCAGGCTTCGTCAAAGGCGAGCTGTCGGTGTTCCTTGGCAGCGATCGCCTCACAGTGAAGAACAACCGCATCGGCGTCTCGGCCGGCGTGGATCAGTTCGGCTCGGCCTACTACCTGCTCGTCGAGCCACAGGTCGACCTTCGCTTCTTCGACGCGAAGTGGGGCGTGGGCTTCGGCGTCCCCCTGCGAATCGAGCTCTTGAGCTTCGAGCGCGACGCCGAAGGCGAGCCGTTTCGCTACCTCGGCCGCATCCGCAAGGGCGACTGGGACACGTTTCACGATTTCGGCCGACTGCTGAAGTACGTCAACTACGGCCGAAAGGAAGACAACCTCTACGTCAACATCGGCCAGCGCTACGCCTCGACCATCGGCCACGGCACCATTCAGCGCCGCTACGCCGCGAACATCGACATCGACTACCCGCGCGTCTCGGCCGAGGTCGATGCGTACAACGACTTCGGCGGCTTCGAGCTCTTCACCAACGACATCCTCGCGTGGAACCAGCTGGCCGGCATCGCCTTCATCAAGCCGCTGTGGTTCCTGAAGAGCGACAACCTTCTCGTGAAGTCGTTGTCCCTGGGCGTTTCGGGCGGGTTGGACTGGGACGCTCCGCTGAAGCTGCGCACCAATGGTCTGGGCGTGCGGCAGATCGCCGACGGCCGGTTGCTCGCCGATTCGGCGCCCGCGGGCATCGTCGGCTTCGACGTCGAAATGAAGGTCTACAAAGACGACAACATCGACGTGAAGCCGTACGTCGACTACTCATTTCTTGTCGGCGGAGAAGGCGGCCTCACGATTGGAGCGCTCGGCCGCTTCAACGTCGGCAAGTCCATCGTCAGCGCCTTCCGCCTCGTCGCCGAGCTGCGAATCTTGGGCAGCCACTACAAGCCCGGGTACTTCGACACCTTCTACGAGGTCGAGCGCTTCATCTACGACGACGTCGGCCGGAACCAGCTCGGCTTCTTCGACTACCGCACCAAGCTCGACGCCATCCTCAACGGCGGCCTGGGCGCGCGGCAGGGCTACTACTTCGAGGCGAGCTGGGGCATTCGCAACGCCGTCGGCGTGACGTTGTCGCTCGAGGGCGTGTCGAACTCGGCCGCGAAGAACTTCGTCGCGCACGTCGAGGTTCCGCTGCTCAGCTTCCTGCAGGTGTTCGGCAGCTTCTACAAGCGCCGCTTCGGCGACTTCGCTGAGTTTGGGAAGCTCGACGAGAAGACGGTGCTCTTCGCCGGCGCGCGCTTGAAGATCCTGCCGTTCTTCTTCATCAACGGCCGCGTCTACAAAGCCTTTCGCGTGAACCCCGACGTGCAGCGCTACGACAACCAGCTGGGCTTCGTCATCGACGCTGAGCTCGGCTACGAGTTCGGGGGAAAGAAGGAAGCGCCCAAAGAGCCGCGCAGCTGACCGTGCCTACTCGACGCCAGCCAGGCCATCCCAGAAGTCGCAGTCAGACGCGCGAACCGAAGCGACCATGCCTGCGCCTGCGTTGCCCAGCTCGAGCGCGTCATTGCCCGTCGCCGTGAAAGCAGGCCACTGCGCCGCTGCCCCCGTATTCGGGTCGTCGAACTTCGCCAGCCGCGTCCAGTAGCCCTGCATCAGCTCGCTGAGCGCAGTGGCCGCACGCACAGGAGTCGTCACGCCCAACGCCGCGAACGTTCCGAACACGAACGGCAGCTCGGCCCCATGGGTGGCTCCGATCAGATCGCCCGCCGGGCCCGGCGATTGGTAGCTGAAGAAGTACCGGTACACGGGCTGGGTCTGGCCGGCGGCGAGGGCGCGCGCGATGCGCCGGGTGCCACAGGTGAAACTGGAGTCGGTGGTCGCGGCGATCAGCGCCTTGCGCGGAGTCGTGAAGCGCGACGCCGGGTACTGCGCGAGGATCTGCGCCTTCAGCGCCAGCCCGTATTGTGCCTGAATCGCTGCCTCGTACTCGGCCACCGTCTGCACGTTGGCCACCATGCGCGAAGTCTCATCGGCGTTGGTCCCGATGATCACTGCCGCCAGGTTGTGTTTGCCCTGCTTCATCAGCGTCGTCGGGTAGTCGGGGATCACGACGCCGTCGATCGCCGGGCCGTAGCGAAGGCCACGGGCAAGCGGGCCCGCGACGGCGGGCAGCGTCGCCAGCTGCTTCGCGCTGACCCCGCGCAAACAGATGAGGGCGTCGGCCGCGGACGAGCAGCCGGAAGCCTGCACCACCGGCGCCATCGCGGTGATCGCGTCGGCGAGGGTCGTCTTGTAGATGCCCCCGCTCTCGATGGCGGCGGTCTTGAACAGCCCCTTCGCTCCCGGAGCGACCAGCTGAATGACCGTGTCCTGCGCGCCGCCCGATTCTCCGAACACCATCACCTGGTTGGGGTTACCGCCGAACGCGCGGATGTTGTCGCGCACCCACCGCAGTGCGGCCTGCTGATCAAGAATTCCGTAGTTGCCCGACACGCCCGCGTCGCTTTCACCGTTGAGCTGCGGGTGCGCGAAGTAGCCGAGCGCTCCGAGCCGGTAGTTGATTGCCAGCACGACGACGCCCGAGTGGGTGGCGAGGTCCTGCCCCGAGAAGAAGCCGTTGTTGTGAGACGACGAGCCGGTGAGGTTGCCGCCGCCGTGAATGAAGACCATCACGCCCGCATCGGCGGCGCCGTCCTTCGACCACAGGTCCAGCGTCAGGCAGCTCTCGTTTCCCAGAAAGCCACCGTCAGGGTCGAGCTGCGGGCAGATCGGGCCCACCATCTCGGCGAGCCTCACCGCGGCTTCACAAGAAGGGCGCGCGGGCGGACGCCACCGCAGCGCACCCACCGGCGGCGCAGCGAACGGCACGCCGAGCCAGTGCCAGGTGTCACCGACCTTCACGCCCTGCTGCGGGCCGCTCTCGGTCGGCACCAGCCCGTCTGCCGACGCTCCGGTGTAGACGCAACCCGCGTCGATCGAGCCGGCATCCGCTGCGTCGCCGCCTCCGCCTCCCCCACTCGCGCCGCTGTCGGCGGGCGCCAAAATCGTGGAACCACAACCGATCAGGAAGAGACCGAGCACCAGGACGAGCGATCTTGTGGGCATGACTCGCTGGAACCCGGGACGCGGCGGGCAGTTGCGGGGGTCTTCACGCTTCCGCGGCTACTTGCCCTTCGGGGGCGTGTCGTCGCACATCTTGTCGCAGCGCTTCATCGCGACTTCGCACATGTCCTTGAGGCAGCTGTCGACGCTTTTGGCCGCGTACTTCCTACAGGCCTTTTCACACTGCGGCTTGATCTCGGTCTTGCAGCCGGCCTTGCACTGCGCCGGAGTCGCGGCGAGCGCAGGCACAGCCAGCAGACACAACATCGCGAGCAGTGGCTTCAGGGAACCGAACACTGGAGCACATAGTAGACGCTGTCGTAAAAACCGTTCAGCCCTTCCCAGAACAGCCGGAACAGTGGAGCCGTGCCGCCGTTGACTCCCGTCGGAATCGGCACCGCCAGCAGACCCAACGCGCCCAGCGACAGCACGAAGGTCACCACCGAGTATTCCACCATCGCCTGGCCGCGCCGCGCTGCCGCCCAGGTCCGTCGAAGGCTGTCAGCGTTTCTTGGCATTGCCGGCTCCGCATTGGGCTTCGCACTGCTGTACCGCCATGTCGCACATCTTCTTCGCGCAGTCGGCGGTCTGCTTCTTCGACTTGCTCGCGTCCTCGCACGCCGACGCACACGGGCCGCGCACCCCGGCGCATTGCACTTTGCAGTCATCCTTTCCGGCGAACGCCGCCGTCGAGATCAACAGGGTGAGCATCGCGAGACGCTTCATTGGAGCCCTTCTGTGAGTGACTGCGGTTGGTTGGCGTACTGTACCATGAGGCCAATCTTCGACCCTTCGGGGGTGAGCACCACCGACAGGTGCTCTTTGTCTCGCCTGAAGTCCATCGCGGTGCGAACAGGCGCAGAAGCATGGTCGGCGATTTTCCAGCCATGTTGCTTCAAGTTCTCGCGCATCCACCCTTCGACCTCGGCCACGGGGCGGTTCTTCACCTCGCTCCACACCGTCGTCTGCTTCAGCTCGCCTTCGCCCAGGTCGAACACCTTTGCGGCGTCGGCATACGGCGGCAGCTCGACACCAGGAGGCAAGCGGGTAGGGTTGTCGAGCAGGTCCATCGGGCGCGAGGCCGACACGAGCACGGCCGTCTGGCGGCCTTCTTTCATCACGCTGACCAGGTGCATCGTCCCCGCGAGAATGTCGATGCCCGCGTCTTCCGGCGGCACGCCCATGAAGTCCGGCTGCAGCCAGCCCACGTAGCCCGATCTTTCGCTGTAGCGGTGGCTGACCAGTGGCCGCTTCTCTTTGCGAAACGCCGCTTCGTAGAACGCGATCACCGCGTCGACGCTGTCGTCCGTCGTGAACCACGCCACCGCCAGCTGCGAGCCCTGACCCTTCAGCGTGTCGGCGACCTTCTTCGGCATCGCGCGCGGGTAGGGGGGAATTCCTTCCAGCGCCGCCTCGGGCGGAGCCGTGATGTCCACCGACATGCCGCGCACGCGATCGACCGTCGCCGACTGCGACATCACCTGGTCGATGCGCTCGTCTTCCTGCGACGCCTTGATCCAGTACGCGCCGGTGCCGAGCACCGAACCCAGGGCCATGACCCCGAGAAAAAAGAAGGGCAGGCTGATGGCGCGCGGCTCGGCCACGCCACTACCAGGTGCTCTCGGAGACGCCGAAGTACGAGTTCTCGCGCGAGCCGTGGGTGTCTTTGACCCGCGAGTCCGACCAGGCAGACGAAGGGTGCTTCTTGATGATGCCGAAGTCGTGGCCCGGCTCTTTGTTGAAAGACAGGTGCAGCGTGCTCGGGTCGTCGCCCGTGAACCCGTCGTCGTTTGCCGTGTCCTTGATCAGCTTCTCGTCGTCGAGCTTGTCGAAGAAGTCGTCGGCATCATCGAACTTCGCGTTCTTGTCGTAATAGACCTTCACCCGGCTCTTGAAGCCCGAGTCGAAGAGCCCGCCCGGAATCATCGACATGATGTCGAAGGCCGAGTCGACGTCGCCCGGCAGCTTCAGCGCCCAGTCGTCGTGGAGCACCGCGAACTGCTGCTTCTCGAGCATGAAGATGTTCGCCGACGCCGCGCCGTAGTGGCTGTGCACCGCGCCAGCCAGGTGCTCGGCCTTCGTCAGGTTGTCCATCTGGGTGAAGCCCGCCATCGCCTGCTGCACGATGAAGTAGTTGAAGACCCCCGCGCGGGCCGAGCAGGTGGTGATGCCACCGCCGTTGTAGCTTGCGTCATCGTCGATCGACGGCGTGTTGGCGTCGCGCGAGCATTCGATCTGCTGGCCGCCTTCGACGATCCAGCACACGTGCGCCGCGAAGGCCTTGTGGTGGCGGCTGCCGTCGTTGTCGCACTCGTAATCCACGTCGTACGAGTTGTACGTGTACGTGTGGTCACACCAGGCGTGCCTTTCGTTGGAGGCGATGTCGCCCCCGTTGCTGCTTTCCTGGTCGATGCCCGTCGCGTCCCACGGTGAAGAGACGACCGCCTCGAGCATGTCGAGGCGGTGCCGCAACAGGTCGTCCAGAAAGAGGCTGTAGAAGATGATCGGAACCATCACGATCAGCAGCAGCGACAGCTCGAGCACGGCCTGCCCGCGCGCCTTGATGCGCAGGGCTCTCAAAACTCGTACCCCTCGACCGGCACCTTGTCTGCGTTCTTCGCGCCGTCCGTGTCACCTGCAGTCTCGGCGGCCTTTCGCGCCTCTTCGCGCGACATGAACGGGTGCAGCTTCGCCCGCCAGAACGGGTCGAAGAAGTTTGGCGGCGCCTGCCAGTTGCCAGGCTGGTGGAAGTACGTCTTCGCCTTGCTGATCGCATAGCCCGGCTTGCGCGGAATCAGCTGCACCCGCGCCTTGCCCGAGCCCATGTCGAGCTCGAGCTCGCCCTTCTCACTGACCAACCAGGCGTTGCGGTCGCGGCCTCCACCGCTCATCTTTTCAGCGAGCGTGTCGTAGCGGGCCGATGCGTACGAAGTCGGCTGGCCGAAGTCCTTGTCCTTGTCGTTCACCGCCCGGAAGTTGATGAAGCAGTTTTTCTCGTCGCCGCAGACGTCTTCGTTCTGCATGCCCTGGTACTTGTCGTGGTCACCCTGGTGCGCCCAGCCCGGGAAGTGGGCGCCGCCGCCTTCGTCCGAGAACACCCAGACCGGCAGCGCCATCACGCCGACACCGTCGTGCCAGCTGGTGAAGAAGGTCGTGATCACCGACGCGCCGACGCTCTTCGCCGTGTCGGTTTGGTTGTCGCCGAGCATCATCGTCGACTCACCCGTGTAGGCATTTCCAAACTTGAAGACGATGGGGTTGCCTTCGTTGTTCTGGATGTCCTTGAGGAAGTCAGAGCCCGACGCCTTGAAGTCGTCGTGTTGGTCGGTGACGGTGAGCAGGTGGTCGTAGAAGGGGCGCATCGCGTTCGCCGCGTTCTGCATCACGGTGCTGCGGTCGCTGTTCGACGAGGCGCTGCGTTCTTCCGGGCCCTCGCACTTCAGGTCACTGCCCTCGAGTGCACAAGCGAACGTCGCCTGATTGTCCTTCGTGAACTTGTCGTACTCCTTGATTTCTTTCGCGTTGATGTTCCTCAACGTGCCCGGAATCGACTCAATCGCGCCGTTTGCGTTCTTCAGCACTTCCTTCTGCGCCTTGTGAATGTCGTCGACCATTTCCTTGATCGAGCCGACGGCTTTGTTGAACTTCTCTTCGGCGCCTTTGACCTTGTCGTTGTAGTCGGACCACTTCTGGAAATACTTCGCCATCACGACAAAGGCCTCGATCATGTGGGCGCAGTGGATCGCGCAGAAGCAGACGATGGGGCAGAAGGATTGGGCGAGCTCCATCAGCGCAATCATGATGAAGGCGATCGCGCCGCTGAAGAGCGTGGCGGTGGTCGCCGACGCGGTGTTCATCCACGCGTGCACCGTCATCTGCGCGACGACGGCCGCGGCGATCGCGCGGTTCGAATACACCATCGAGTTGAAGGCGCGCGCCTGGACGATGGCGCTCGAGTAGGCCGCCGCGTCGCTCGTCGACTGCAGGCGAATCTTCTCGTGCACCACGTTGTTCAGCGTGAACGTGAGCATCATCATCACGGCCAGCACGAGCAGGGTGAGCACCCCCAGCACGATGGTCTGCCCGCGGGTCTTGAGGACGATTCGGGTGCGCATCGCGGATCTCACTTTTTCGGGAAGCTCAGGATGCATTCGTTCGAGCCCGGAATCTCGAAGCCACCCTTGGAAGGAAAGAAGTTCGACTGCATGCGGTGAACGAAAGACATGCGAATCGGCAGGAAGTACTTGCCCGACTGGCCCAGCGAATCCACCGTCGCGTCGCTGCTGGCGATCTTGGTCGAGTTGGTCTTGCGAATGCCCTGAATCGCGCCGTTCTTCGCCGTACCGAGCCGCGTCACCTGCAGCAGCTGCTCACTGACCTGGTCGGCGCGGACGATGTTCCAGATCACCATGTTCGCGAAGGGGATCACCATCCGGTAGTGGAAGGTGACCTGAACGGACAGCTTGCCCTTGTCCATCGTCTCCCAGCTGCTCGCGGCGTTCATCGTCGCCGCGTCGTCGAAGTCGACCGAGCTGCCACTGACCGTCGCCGTGGTCGGGCTGCAGATGCGGATCTCGACCACCTTCAGGCTGGTCGCGTCGGGGTACGTGTTGTCCTTCATCCGATCCCACGCGGTCTTGAGATCGCTGTCGTCGCGGGTGCGGTTGTACGCCTCGCCCCCACCTCCGGACTGGTAGCCCACCACCGGCAGCAGCACCGCCAACGCGGCGTTTTCCATCACCTTCATCTTCGCGCTGTGAATCGCTCCCGCCCGGGCCGCCTTGTACGCGGCGTACTTGCCCATCGTGCGGCCCTGCTGCAGCAGGCCAAGCTGCAAAAGCCCGAGAATCATGAAGACCGTCAGCGGCAGCACGATTGCCGATTCGACCATCGCTTGACCTGAGTCGTGCCGAGACATCGATTGAATATCGGCGTTTAGAGAAATAGGTCGCATCGGTCGATCGGACTTGTGAAGCGCGTTTGCATTGGGGGCTGCGAGGTCAACGAGTCCAGCGGGTTACGGATCGTTACCGACCCCTTGTTTCCGAAGCGGGCCCGCCAGTCACACCCCGCGCCGGATTGTGCCCGAATCGCCGCGAATAAGCCTCTGGCGTATTGAGGTTGTCGAGCACCGCGGCGTCTTCCACTTCCAGGGCGTGTAGGGAAAGTGCGCCGGTCGCCTGCTCGAGGGTCTGGGCGTGCGTCGCGAGCAGCTTTCGCGCGGCGGCGGCAGACAGCCCCAGCGGGTGGGCGGGCAGGCCCTGGTGGTGGACGACGACTGCGGCGTGATGGTCCAGCGCCCCGAGCACTGCGCGCACCGTCGAAACCGAGATCGCCGGGATGTCGACGGGGTGGATCAGCACGTGGGTCGACCCTTGGGCGAGCGCCGCGCGCAGGCCGGCCTGCACCGACGACCACTGCCCATCGCCCCACCTGGCGTTCAGCACCATCGGCAGCAAAGGGTGGGCCGCCGAGATCTCCGCCGCGTGCGCGCCGGTGACGATGAGTGGCGCGGCCCCCGCTTCGGTGAAGGTCGCGGCGAGACGGCTGACGAAGGTGTGGCCATCGTCCGCGGCGAGCAGCGCCTTCGGCACGCCCATGCGCTGGCTCTTTCCACCGGCCAGAATGATGGCGGTCGCCTTCACGCGTTCCTCACGGCACGATGCGAAGGCGCCAATGTACCAGCTGCCCAAAGACCTGGCCGACCCGATTGGAGTGACCCGCGTCGCCCGCCTCACTGCGCTCGATCGCACCGGAGTCGAGGTCGCCGCTGCGATGCGCCCGGGCGGGCACGTGCTCCAGGTCAGCAACGGAAAAGGGCGCGACTTCGCCTCGGCGGCGCGCGGCGCACTTCACGAAGCGGCTGAGCTCTGGGCCGCCGAGCAGCCGCCGCACGAAGAAGTCTGGTCCACCGCTGCGGCGCTCGACGCGGTGATGCCGGGCGAATGGTTCGGCGGCGAGGCGAGCACGCTTCGCACCGGCTGGGTGCGCGGGACGCGGCTCGATGGTTCGCCCCGTGACGTCTGGGTTCCCACGGGCGCCGTGCACTGTGGTCCGGTCGGGCTCGGGCCGATGGCAGCGCCATGGACCTCGAACGCGATGGGCGCTCACCGGCAGCTGGGCGCGGCGCTGCTTCACGCGGCGTACGAGGCGTGGGAACGCGAGGCCCTGGCCGAAGTGCTGCCCGAAGGTTGGCTGCCGAAGGACTTCGCGCGGCGGCGGCTGACGACGGCGCACGCGTTCGAAGGCTTCGCGCTCGAGGTGTTTGATTTGACACCGAAGGCAGCGCTCGCTCCCGTTGCAGGGGCGCTGCTGCGCGAGCTCGATGGCGGCCCGATTCCACTCACCGCGGGCTACGCGTCGCGGCCGACGCTCGCCCAGGCCGTCGAAGCGGCGGTGCTCGAAGCAGCGCAGTCGCGGCAGACGGAAATTCAGGCAGCACGCGAGGACGTCGCGGTGCCGCGCACGGTCGACGTCGAGGGGCTGTGGAAGGAAGTCGCGCGCGCGAAGCGGTCGACCCGGGCGGCCGCGCGCGGACCCGCGACGGCGGTGAAGCTGGTGCAGCGGTTTCGCCGGCCGGTGGCCTTCGTCGAGCTCGCCGCGGGCCGGCTGCCGATTCGCGTAGTAAAGGTGTTGGTGCCGGGCTTCCGCGTGTCCGAGCTGCTGCAGTGAAGGCGCGCCGCTGGTTCGCCTTCGTCGGGCCGACGCTCGCTGCGGCCGAGGTGCGGAAGTTCGGCTGCGAGCTGTTGGCTCCCGCGCGGCAGGGCGACGTGTGGCGGGCGCTGGTCGAAAGGCCGGCCGCGCTGGTGCTGATCGACGGCGTGTTCGAAGCGCAGCCGTCGGTGTGGCACCACGAGCTGCGCGCGGCACTGGGTTCTGGCGTCGCCGTCTTTGGAGCCGCCAGCATGGGCGCCCTTCGGGCCGCCGAGCTCTGGCGCGAAGGGATGATCGGCGTCGGCGAAATCTTCCGTGCGTTTCGCGATGGTGAGCGCATCGACGACGCCGACGTGGCGGTGCTTCACGCCGAGGCCGAGCACGGCTTTCGCGCGCTGTCGGTGCCGCAGGTGAACGTCGACCACGCGCTGTCGTTGGCCCGCCGCGCGAAGGTGGTAAGCCCCGCGGCAGCCAGGCGAATTGGGTCGGCTTCTCGCGCGCTGCCGTACGGCGATCGCAGCTGGCCGCGGCTGCTCGGGCGCGACCCGGCGATGAGAGAATTTCTCGCCCGCACCGACACCGACTTGAAAGCGGCCGACGCGCGCGCGGGGCTGACGGCGGCGGCAGAGTGGATCGCGTCGGGCGCCGCGGCCTTGCCGGTGCACGTGCCCCTGGCGTCGTCGCACGTGCGCAGGCGGAGGCTCGTCGACGCGGTGCCAGGCGCGCTGCAGCGGGCCGAAGGTTCGGACGATGCCGAGGCGCTGGCCGACCTGGGGACGCGTCGGCGGTTGCTGGCTGGGTGGGCGCGGGCGATCGGCCTTCGGCCCCAGGGGGTCGAAGGGTGGCTGCAGACGCTGCCGAAGGCAGGACTTTCGGTTGATGAGGCGCAGCGGCTCGCCGAGGATCTCGCGCTGGAAGCGCAGATGCTTCGCACACCCGAACGTTGGTTGGCGGACGGCGCGACACGGTTGGAAGGCCTTGCTGATCAGGCAATGGTGCTGGGACGCTGGAAGGGCTGATGCGAATCGTCTCGTACAACGTCCGTTACTTTGGCCATGCGCTGAAGGGCCTCGCGAGCACCGCGGGGGCGAAGACGCGAATCTCGCGCGCCATCGCCTCGCTCAGCGAGCCGCCCGACATCGTCTGTCTGCAGGAAGTCGAGACCCGTTCTTTCCGCAGCGGCGTCGCGAATCGCGGCGGCGGCGCAGACGAGACGCAGCTCGAAGCGTTCATGCGGCACCTGCGCGAGAGCCTTCGGGCCGAGGGCGTTCAGGCCGTCTACCAACCCTGGTACTTCCCCGCGCACACCTACGGGCTCGGCAAGGTGAAGCTGTACACGACCGGCCTTGCGATGCTGGTGAACACCGAACGGCTCTCGGCCATCTCGGGCAACCACGAGAAGCCCCAGGGGGTGACCTTCTTCGGCGAGAACACGCTGCGCCGCGCGAAGCAGACGCGCATCGTCGCGCACCTGCACCTCGAGAACGAGAAGGGCAAGAAGTTCCACGTCTTCAACACCCACCTGAGCCTGCCGTCGCCCTTCACGACGGAATTCTGGAAGCAGAAGATCAAGATGGGCCACGGCAAGAACCAGCTGGCCGAAGCAAAGGTGCTGGGCGATTTCGTGAAGGTGAAGAGCGAGGGCGAGCCCTTCGTGCTCGGCGGCGACTTCAACTCTGCGCCCGACTCGCCCGTGTACCGCTACCTGGTCGAAGAGGCGAAGCTTTCAGGCGCGCAAGAGCTGCTCAAGCAAATCGACCCGAAGAACCCGAAGGGCTTCTCGACGGCGGGCTTCATGAAGCTGCGCATGCACCTCGACCACCTGTTTGGCTCGGGGGTCACCTTCCGCGATCTCGAAGACACGTACTCTTTCGGCTCAAAGGCCGGCCGGTTCGACGGCCTGTCGGATCACGTGCCGCTGATCTCGCGCTTCGAGCTCGGCTGACGCCGGCGCAGGTCGAAGAGCTCGTACTGGTCGGGCGGGACGTGGTTCATGCCGCCGTCCAGGTAGAACAGCGCGTCGCCGTCGCGCGCGCCGAGGCGGTACCGAACGGCGTCCTGGTCGAGGGTGAGGCCGCGAATCTTCCCGTAGGTGATGGGGTTCGGTTCGACCCAATCGCCGAGCAGCTCGCGGCACTTCTTGTCGCTGATGTGGCCGATGCCCTGCGAGATGCCGCGGGGCAGGGTGCGCGGGTCGAAGCGGCGGTCGGCGCGGCCGACTTCCTTGACCGAAGGGTTCGCTGCGCGGTGGAAGAGCATCCCCTTCGCTTCGCCGGCCTTCGCCGCGCCCTGCTCATGAAGCGGCGTCAGATCCAGCGGGCCTTCGCCCGGCCAGCGTTCGACCCGTTCGTCGAGGAAGCGGTTGATCGCGGCCGCGGTGGTGAAGGCATCGCGGTTCTCGACCTGCAGCCAGCGAAGCTCGGTCGCGGTGACTCCCGCATGCACCAGCAGCAGGTCGGCCGCGGGGGCGACGGCGAGGCGCGCGCGCCTTTCTTTCAAGAGCCGCGTGACCAGCACCCGCTGAGCGACGTCGAAGCAGGAAAAGTCGCGGGCCAGCACTTCGGCCTTGGGCACGGTTGGGTGCTTCTCGACCAGCGCGGCCTGCAGCGCGGGGTCGACGTCTCCGTTGCGGTAGGCGAGGTCGGCTTCGGCGCGCGCGATGCGGAAGGCGTCGTCGGTGAAGGTCGAAAGCTCTCCGACGCGCACCAGGTCGTGGTTGCCGAAGACGATCTGCACCTGGTCGGGCGGGTGTGCGGCCAGCCACGCGAGAATGGCGCTGCCTTCGCGGGTCGCCTGCACGCGCTGGTCGGCCTTGCCCCAGTCGAAGTGGTCGCCCATCGAGACGAGGCCCACGTCACTGGCGAGCCGGCCTTCGTCGTTCAGGAAGCCATGCAGATCGAGAATGGTGAGGAAGGTAGCCAGCGGCGCCTGGGGGTCTCCGACCGCGACGGTGGTGAGGCGGAACTTGCCGTCGTTGGGGACGAGGACGAGGGCTTGCGCGTCTTCGATTGCGCGCTGGTGGGCAGTGGCGACGCGGGTCGACATGGCATTCATGGTAGGCGTCTTCGCCATGGATGTGGGTGATGCCGCGCTGCTGTTCGGCGCCGCTTTCGCAGGCGGAACGTTGAACAGCGTCGCGGGCGGCGGCAGCTTCCTCACTTTCCCCGCGCTCGTCTTCACCCACGCTGACCTGGTGGTGGCGAACGCGACCAGCAGCGTGGCCCTTTGGCCCGGGTCAATCGCCAGCGCGCTGGGCTACCGGGAAGAATTGAAGGCCGAGGGCGCGAACCTGCGGTGGCTCGCGGCGCTGAGCGCCCTGGGCGGGCTCATCGGCTCGCTGACGCTGATCGCGACGCCCTCGTCGATCTTCAATACGCTGGTGCCGTTTCTGATGCTGCTCGCGACGCTCGTCTTCACTTTTGGCGAGAGGCTTCGTGCAGGCCTCAAGTCGGCCGAGGCGTCGCGCCCGGTGGTGATGGGGGCCCAGCTGGCGATCTCGATCTACGGCGGCTACTTCGGCGGAGGCATGGGGCTGATGATGCTCGCCGCCTTCACCCTGCTGGGGATGACGCAGCTGCACCGGATGAACGCGCTGAAGTCAGGCCTGGGCGTGCTGATCAACGGCGTCGCGGTGGCGATCTTCGCGATCAGCGGAAAGATCGCCTGGGCGCCCGCCGGGGTGATGGTCATCGGCGCGGTGCTGGGAGGCTTCGGCGGGGCGTCGCTGGCCCGCAAGGTGGCGCCGGCCAAGGTCCGCCCCGTGGTGGTCTGCATCGGCTGGACGATGACTGCCGCCTTCTTCTGGCGGCAGTTCGGTAGCGGATCCTAGTACGGCAGTTCAGAAGTTCGTGCACCGCTGGGACGCCGCCCCATCCCCATTGGCTGCGAAGTTCGCCTTGCCACTGGGGCGGCTCGACGTCCGATCGGGGCACGGACTTCTGAACTGTCGTACCAGGGAACTGGCAGGTCAGCTCTCGATGCCGCCAGCGTAGAAGCCGTCGAGCACTTCCTTGTACTTGGTCTCGACGACCTTGCGCTTCACCTTCTGGCTGGGCGTGAGCTCGCCGTTCTCGAGGGTGAGATCCTGAGGGAGGATCGCGAACTTCTTCACCTGCGAGTAGTTGGCGATGCTGGCGTTCAGCTGGTCGAAGGCGGGCTTCAGCAGCGCGTGGACCTTCGGGTCCTTGACGATCTCGGCGTAGTTGCCGGCGACGCCGTTCTCCTTTGCCCACGCGGTGATCGCGTCGAGGTCGACGGCGACCAGCGCCGTGCAGAAGTTCCGGTTGTTGCCGTGAACGAGCACGTTGCTGATGTAGGGCGAGAGCAGCTTGAGCTTGCCTTCGAGCTCCTGCGGGGCGACGTACTTTCCGACCGAGGTCTTGATCAGATCCTTCTTGCGGTCGGTGATGCGCAGGTTGCCCTGGGCGTCGAGCTCGCCGATGTCGCCCGTGTAGAGCCAGCCGTCTTTGATCGTCTCGGCCGTCGCTTCGCCGAGGTTGTGGTAACCGCGCATCACGCCGCGGCCCTTGATCAGAATCTCACCGTCGCTGGCGATCTTCACTTCGGTGCCGGGCGCCGGCGGGCCGACGGTGCCGAACTTGTAGCTGTCGGGGCGGGTCACGAAAGAGAAGGCGCTGGTCTCGGTGAGCCCGTAGCCCTCGAGAATCAGAATGTCGCAGGCGTGGAAGAACTCGGCCATTTCCCGCGACAGCGCTGCGCTGCCCGAGACGAAGTACCGAAGGTTGCCGCCGAACAAGGCCTTCAGCTTCGAGAACACCAGCTTGTTGGCCAGGTTCGCCTTGATCGCCAGCATGCCGCCGACGGGCTGCCGCGCCTGCTTCAGCTTGCTGACTTCGCGGCCGACGCCCAGCGCCCACTGGAAGATCTTGTACTTCATGCCGCCGCTCGCTTTCGCGCCGCCGACGACCTTGTTGTAGACCTTCTCGAAGATGCGGGGCACGGCGGCGACGAAGGTCGGCTTGACCACCGCCAGGTTCGCGACCAGCTTGTCGACGCGGCCGTCGACCGCCGTCTGGAAGCCAATCTTCAGCTGGGCGACCTCGAGCACCTTGCCGAAGCTGTGGGCCAGCGGCAGCCACAGGTACTGCACGTCGTCCGGGCGAAGAATCTGCAGCTCGTCGATCGCCTCGGCTTCGTAGACCCAGCAGTCCTGCGTGAGCTCGACGCCCTTGGGGCGGCCCGTGGTGCCCGACGTGTAGATGAGCGTCGCCAGCGAATCGTTCTTCACCGACTTGCCGATCGCTTCCCACTCGGCCACCGAAGCGCCGCGGCCCTTCTCGAGCAGCTCGGCCCAGCTGATCACCCAGCCGTCGTGTCCGCTCTTGCCGTCGATGCTGATCACCTTGCGGACCTTCGACAGGCTCGCCTTCTGCGAGACGAGCTTTTCGATCTGCTCTTCGTTCTCGGCGATCACGAAGGCGGTGTTGGAGTCCTGGACGATGTAGCCGCAGTCGTCAGGGGTGCTGGAAGGGTAGATGGTGGTGGTCGCTCCGCCGGCGCAGAGGATGCCCATGTCAGCGCAGATCCACTCGTAGCGGGTGCCGGCGAGAATCGCGACGCGCTCTTCGTTCTGCAGGCCGAGGGCGCGAAGGCCCATCGAGATTTCCCGAACCGTGACGCCGAAGTCCTTCCACGAGACGGACTTCCACGAGGTGCCTTCGACGAACTGGTACGCGGTGCCGCCGGGGGTCGCGCCGATGCGGAAGTGAAGAAGGTCGGGAACGGTTTTGAAGGTCTGACCAGCCAAGGTGCCTCCTGGGGCGGTTACGGCAAACGAAGGGGCCCGACCTTCCCATAAAAAGAAAAACCGGCCCGTGCAATTCGCAGGGGCCGGCGGGTGCTGAACCTGCAGCGAGGCAGTGGCGGGTTACTTCCGATCGGCCGCTTCCTTCGCCTGCTTCTCTTTGTACTTCTTGATCATGTCTTCCTGCTCGTTCCTGGGCACTGCCGAGTAGCGCGCGAACTCCATCGTGAACTCGCCCTTGCCCTGCGTGGCCGAACGGAGGTCCGTCGAGTAGCCGAACATGTTGTTCAGCGGAACTTCGGCGATGGCGGTGAGGTACCCTTCCGCGTTCGAGGTCTCGAGAATCGTGCCGCGGCGCTGGTTCAGCTGGCCGACAACCGAGCCCTGGAACTCTTCCGGTGCCGTGACTTCGACCTTCATCATCGGCTCGAGAATCACCGGCTTGGCGGCCGCGTACCCTTCGCGGAAGCCCATCAGCGCGGCGGTCTTGAAGGCCATTTCGGACGAGTCGACCGCGTGAAAGGCGCCGTCGTTGACGACGCAGCGCACGCCAGAGACAGGGAACCCGATCAGCGAGCCCTTCTCGACCGCCATCTTGAAGCCCTTGTCGCAGGCGGGAATGAACTCGCGGGGAATCGCGCCGCCCGAGACTTCGTCGACGAACTCGTATGTCTCGACGGCGTCGGCCGGCAACGGCTCGAGGTAGCCGCACACGCGGGCGAACTGGCCCGAGCCACCCGTCTGCTTCTTGTGCGTGTAATAGAACTCGCCCTTCTGGGTGATGGTCTCGCGGTAGGCGACCTGCGGCTTGCCCGCGATGACTTCGCACTGGTACTCGCGCTTCATCCGCTCGATGTAGATCTCGAGGTGGAGCTCGCCCATGCCGCTGATGATGGTCTGGGCCGACTCTTCGTCGCGGTGAACTCGGAAGGTGGGGTCTTCCTTCGTGAAGCGGTTCAGCGCCTTCGAGAAGTTCGCAGTGGCCGCACGCTCTTTCGGCGCAACGGCCAGCGAGATGACGGCGTCCGGCACGTGCATCGACGTCATCGTGATGTGGATGTCGCCGTCGGTGAACGTGTCGCCCGAGGCGCACTCGACGCCGAAGAGCGCGACGATGTCGCCGGCGCTCGCCGTCTCGATGTCGTTCATTTCGTTGCTGTGCATGCGGACGATGCGCGGGATCTTCAGGCGCTTGAGGTCGCGGCTGCAGTTCACGATGAAGTCGCCCTTCGAGATCGTGCCCTGGTAGCAGCGCATGTACGTCAGCTGACCGTAGCGGCCGTCTTCGAGCTTGAAGGCGAGGCCGACGAAGGGCTTCTTGAAGTCGTGCTCGAGGACGACGGGCGCCTCGTTGTTCTTCTGGTCGTGGCCGATGTTCTCGACTTCCTTCGGGTTCGGCAGGAAGTCGCAGATCGCGTCGAGCAGGGTCTGAATACCCTTGTTCTTGTACGCCGAGCCGCACATCACGGGCGTCATCTTGAGCGCGATGGTGGCGCGGCGAATCGCGGCCTTGAGCTCTTCGTTGCTGATGGGCTCTTCGTTGATGAACTTCTCGGCGAGCTTGTCGTCGACGTCGGCGACCAGCGTGATGATCTCGGCGCGGGCCGCCTTCACTTCGTCGGCGTACTCGGCGGGCACGGGCTCGGTGCGAACCACTTCGCCCTTCTCGCCTTCGAAGTAGAACGCCTTGCCTTCGATGGGGTCGATGACGCCGAGGAAGCGGTCTTCGGCACCGATCGGAACCTGGATGGGAACCGGGTGGTGGCCCAGCTTCTCTTTGAGCATCTGCGCCACGCGGCGGTAGTTGGCGCCAGCGCGATCCATCTTGTTGATGAAGGCGATGCGCGGAACGCGGTAACGCTTCATCTGGCGGTCGACCGTGATCGACTGCGACTGAACGCCGGCGACCGAGTCGAGCACCAGAATGGCGCCGTCGAGCACGCGCAGGCTGCGCTCGACTTCGATCGTGAAGTCGACGTGTCCGGGCGTGTCGATGATGTTGACGTTGTAGTCCTTCCATTCGGCGTAGGTGGCGGCCGACTGAATCGTGATGCCCTTCTCGCGCTCGAGGTCCATCGAGTCCATCTTGGCGCCAACCCCGTCCTTGCCGCGGACCTCGTGAATCTCGTGGATGCGGCCCGTGTAATAGAGGAACCGTTCGGTGAGCGTCGTCTTGCCAGAATCGATGTGCGCGGAGATGCCGATGTTGCGGATGCGTTCGAGAGGAATCTGAGCCATGGTGCCGCCGCACATACCGAAACCTCGTCCGGATGGGAAGCATGGAGCCGAACCTTGGCTGACGAATCGCCGCTGCCGCCCGTGCCGACCTTCGGCCCCGGCGAGAGGGTCTGCGGAAACTGCAAGCTGTGGTCAGCGATCTCGGTCGACTCGGGCCGAGGCTGGGTGGGCCAGTGCCGGGTTCAACCTGCCCGGGGCCTCTTCGTGCCCTCGGCCCCCATTTGCGACGCCTTTGCTGCCCGGGGTGGGGTGAGCCTGCCGAAGCGGCTGGCGACGCCAGAGCCCCAGCGGGTGAAGCGGATCCAGAACATCGCCCCGGTGATTGTCCGCCGGCGGGAAGACGGCACCGCGGCGCTGCCAGTTCGCGCGGCGGCCGTCTCAGCCCGCGGCAGCGAGCAGGTCGACTTCGGGCCCGACATGAAGCTTCACGACTCCGACTTGCAGTTCTCGGGCTCGACCCCCACCCCTTCGACAGGAGTCTCGATGACGCGCGCCGAGCTGATGGAAGTCTTTCTCGAGGCCACCGGCCAGGCCGAGGTGTCGCTGGCGCCGAAGTGGGAAGGCGGCATGGTGCAGATGGTGCCGAAAGACGGGCAAGCGAAGGAAATCCCGATCGACTCCCTCTTCCACAAAGTGGTGATGGTGCGCGACCGGCTGCGGACGCTGGAACAGAAGCTCAACGCGCACCCGAAGCTCACCGACGCCGAGAAGGTCGAGATGCAGCAGTACGTCACGCGCTGCTACGGCTCGCTGACCACGTTCAACGTCCTCTTCCACGAGAAGGGCGACCAGTTCATCGGCCAGAAGGGCGACGAGTAGCCCGTCAGCCCGCCTTTCGCAGCCTGCCGTCGCGCTGCATCGCTTCGACGAGGCGCGCGCGGCCGCGGTTGAGGGCGCTCTTCACGGTGCCTTCGGGCAGGTGAAGCAGCTGGGCGATTTCCGGGTAGCTGAAGCCGCGGAGCTCGCGAAGGGTGAGCACGTCGCGGTGCTGCGGTGAGAGCTGGGCGAGCGCCGCCATGAACATCTGGTGGCGTTCGTCGCCCAGCAGGTGCTCTTCGGGGCCATCGGTGGGCTGCGTTTCGCTGAGCAACTTCGACCTGCGTTTGCGGGCGCGAAGGCAGTTGATGCTCGAGTTGACGAGGATGCGGTGCAGCCAGGTGCTGCAGGCGGCCTTCCCGTCGAAGCGCACGTTCTGCGAGAAGAGGCGGATGAAGACCTCTTGCACCACGTCTTCGGCCTCGTCGGCGTCCTGAAGAATGCGGCGGGCAATCGCCAGCGCCCGTTTCCGGTGCTGGGCGTACAGGTCATCGATGGGGGGCAGCGCGGCCGAAGCATCCATGCCCCTTTGAACGGGCGGGCCGCCGAAGCGATCTACTCGTCGTGGTTGCCCGTAAGTCCCCAGTCTTTCAGGCGCTTGAACAGCGTCGACCGGGCGACCCCGAGCTCCTTCGCGACGCGCTCGCGGTTGTCCTTGAAGCGCTGCAGGTAGATTTCAACGATTCGCCGTTCGAGCGACTCGAGCATCTGAACGAGCGTGGTGCCGGGCGGGAAGTCGGGCAGCTGAACGTCTTTGTTCACCTTCGCCTGCACGTCGAAGCTGATGTCGGTGCTGTCAATCATCGCGCCTTTGCGCAGCAGCAACGCGCGGTGGATGACGTTGCGAAGCTCACGAATGTTGCCCGGCCAGGTGTGGCCTTCGAGCTTCTGCACCGCCGCCGGGGTGAGCCGCACCGGCTGGCCCTTGGGCGAGAATGCTTTCAGGAAATGGTCCGAGATGTTGGCGAGGTCGGACATGCGGGCGCGCAGCGGCGGCAGCGTGAGCGGGATGACGCAGAGCCGGTAGTAGAGGTCTTCGCGGAAGGCGCCCGACTTCGCCGCGCCCAGCAGATCGCGGTTGGTGGCGGCGACGATGCGGACGTCGACGTTGATGGGCTTGCTTGCTCCGACGCGCTTGATCTCGCCCGACTCGAGCGCGCGGAGCATCTTGGCCTGCAGGTCCAGCGGCAGCTCGCCGATCTCATCGAGGAATAACGTGCCGCCGTCGGCCTCTTCGAAGGCGCCTTTGCGCGCGTTGGCGGCGCCGGTGAACGCGCCCTTCTCGTGGCCGAAGAGCTCAGACTCGATCAGCTCTTTGCTGATCGCCGCGCAGTTGACGGGAATGAAGGGCTGTTCGTGGCGCGACGAGCGCGCGTGAACGGCGCGGGCGACGAGCTCTTTCCCGGTGCCCGACTCGCCGAAGATCGCCACCGCCGCCGTCGACGGAGCGACGCGTTCGATGAGCTCTGCCAGCTGCCGCACCGATGGATCGTTGCCGATGATCCCCTGGTACACGCCGCTGCGAACGTCGCCCCCCTGCGGTTCGAGCACGAGCTCGGCCTCGCCGATGCGCAGCATCGTGAACAGCGGCACCTCTACTTCGTAGATGCGCGCGTTGCCCAGCCAGGTGCCGTTGGTCGACTGCCTGTCTGTGAGCAGGAAGCCCGACTCGTGCCGCGTCACTTTGAGGTGACGGCCCGAGATGAACTTGTCGTTGAGGATGAGGTCGTTTCCTGCATCCTTGCCGACAGTGAAAGTCTCGGCCTGCAGCTTGTGCACCTTCTCGTTGTGGCCCTGCCGCACGCGAACCTGCGCCGGCATCTTTCGCGTTTCGGATTTCGGAGCGACCTCCGTCCGGTTGCTGCCCACTTCCGTCGCGTCGCGTTCGACCTGCGCCCGCACCCGGAACACCGCCCGCCACTGGCCGAGGGTCAGGTCGGCGCCGTCAGGCATCATTGCCTTCGTCTCGAGCTTGCCCGAGACGAGGGTGCCCTTGCCCGACAGGTCTTCCATCGTGCAGCGCTCGCCCTCGATCGTGAGCGCGACGTGCTGACGCGAGACCTCGGGGTCGGGAATCACGACGTCGCAGCTTTCCCCCCGGCCGAGCACGGTGCGTGCTCCATCGATGCTGAACCGCAACACCTCTTCCCCCCGGCGGAAAAACACGAGCTCGGCCATGTCGGGCGACCTAACACGGCTGCAATGGGCGCGAAAAGGCCGGTCGGCCGATGGGGGCACTCGCGCGGAAGCCCCACAGTCGGGCCGCCGATGCGCGATTCCGGACAAGCGGTGGTCGAGACCGCAATCACCCTGCCGCTGACGGTCTTCCTCGTGCTGGGCACGATTCAGCTGTTCATGATGCTGCAGGGCCGGTTGATGGCTGAGCACGCCGCGTTCAAGGCCGTGCGCTCGGGGGTGGTGAAGCACGGCGACTGCGAGGCAATGACCCACGCGGCGATCGCGGCGCTGCTGCCGAGCTTCACGTCATACCTGGGCAGCGCTACGCCGGGCGCCACCCCCGAAGACAAGCTGGTCAACGCCTTCCGCGCGCGCACGGCGGGCGTGCCTTTTGCGAACCGCTACGAGCCGACGCTGGACAACGGGCACGACCGGCCGATCGTCTGGATCTACCGCGAGCGCCCGCTGACCACCGACGTCACCGCGCAGTCCGAGCAGGACTTCGATGACCCCAACGGTGGCGGCTACCGGCTCGAAGTGCGGCTCGTGTACTGGTTCCCGCTGCGGGTGCCTTTCGCGAACTGGGTGATGTCGTCGATGTTCCGCGCGGCCTTCGGGCTGGGCGACCGCGTCGGGCTCGTCGACCCGGTGATGCCGGTGAACACCGCGAAGTGGCAGGCGGTGCCGGGGCTCACGCTGGGCCCGCTGGCCGGCGAGTTCATCACCCGCTTCAACCTGCGCCAGTGGAGCTTCCCCATCACCACTTCCTACGCGATGCGGATGATGACGCCGCCGCGCCCGAAGTTCTTCGCCACCCAGAACTGTCCGCCCGCGCCGTGAGAAACGTTCGCCGCCGCGGGCAGAACCTGTTGCTGCTCGCGCTCACGATGCTGCTGATGGTGCTGTTCGTGACGATGACGCTGGGCATCGCTTCGCGCATTCGTGAGAACCACGAACTGCAGACGCTGGCCGACGTGTCGGCGTACTCGAACGCGGTGGTGAACGCGCGCGCGTACAACGACATCGCGATCATCAACCGGCTGCAGGTCAGCTACTGGGTCGCGCTCACCGCGGATCAAAGCCTGATCAGCTGGACGGCGTACGCGCGCGCGCTGCTGAACGCGGCGGACGCAGAGCTGCTCACGCTTTCGAGCAGCGCCGACGGTTGCGCTGCGAACAACAACGAAGCGGCCGACGCGCGTGCGACACTGCTGAGCCTGCGCCCGACCCTCGTGAACCCGTCGTGGGTGTCCGACGACATCGCCGCCGGCCAGGAGGCGAAGCAGATTCAGGGGATGATCGCAGGGCTGCGCGACGAGACGCGGGACGACGCGGTGAACCCCAACGGGATGATGCGCCGCGTTCGCGAGGAACGCGAAGAGCAAAACCTGACCCAGCAGATCGTCTCGAACGCCGGCCTGATTCCGGGCACGGTCACCGTGGTCGCGGGCCCGTCTTCGGGTTCTTCGCAGGGACCCCAGGCAGTCAGCCGGCGTGAGGTCGGCTGCGGCGACATCGTGGCGGCGGATCCTGAAGGCGCCTGGCGCGGCGGCGGCGCGGGCTCGGGCCTGTGCGGCAGAAGGCAGTGGAATGAGAACATGCTTCACGCCGCGCTGGGCACGCGCGGCGACCCCTTCACCCGGTTCCGCGGCGAGGTGCCGTCGGCGGTGCAGGGCCTCTTCAATGCGATCACGGCGGCGCACAGCGAAGTCACCTTTACGCCTTCCGCTCCGGTCGGCAGCGGCTACTTCGGCGCGTCGCTGAACCACGGCATCGCGCCGACCACCGACATCGCCTTCGCCGACGACGACGGGGCGCTGTCGATCACCGCGGGAGACTCTGCGGGCGGTTGCTCCCGCACGCGCAGCAGCCCGGCGAGATCCTGGGTGCGATCGACGCACATCGACGACGACTCGGATCAACACGGGTACCAACCGACGGACGTCGTGATCACCGACGCACCCGACGTAAACCACACGATGGGCAGCTGCGCGGGCGCGTGTCCCAGCGTCTGGGTGCGGGCGGTGATGTTCCTGCCGAACGGCGCGGTGTCGAACGGCGATTCGCCCGACGCGTACGGCCAGCCGAAGAACTACGCTGCGCTCGAACGCAACTACGGGCACCCGAAGATGAACCGCCCGTGGGAGCTCGACTTCCGCTTCATCTTCCGCGGCGCCGCTGGCGCCCGCTTCGACAACCGCGGCGAAGAGCTTCACGGCGCGTACGCAGGAAGGCTGGTGGATCGCGCGGTCGCTCTCGCGGCGGGCATGACGTACTACCACCGCAAGGGTTCGCCCTCGCGGCAGACCTGGCTCGAGCACCCGAACCTGCTGAACCCTTTCTGGCGGGCGACGCTGGTGGCGACCGACGTGGATCGCGACCCGGCGTCCCCTGCGGGAAGCTGGCAGGACGTCGCCGACGTGAAGACCTCGCTCTACAAGCCCGAGTACGCGTGGCAGCGCGAGGCGTACGAGAAGCTGGTGGTCAACGGCGGCTTCAAGGGGCTGCATTGAAGGCGCTGTGCGTGCGAGGGCAGGCGACGGTCGAGCTTGCGCTGGGGCTGCTGGTGTTCGTCACCGTGCTGCTCTTCGGCATCCACTTCGCCGAGGTCGGCTGGCTGTCGCTGAAGGTGCAGGAAGCGGGCGCCTTCGCGGTGTGGGAAGCGACGGGCCGCCGCACCCAGGACCTGCAAGCCCACTCGATGGCGCCGTTGAACCAGCTGCTGACGCCAGGCGGCGGCCTCGCGCTCGCGGTCACCAACCGGTACGAAGACTTCAACGGGCTGAGCAGCGTGACAGGCCCGCCCATCATCGGCGCGGCGCTCGTGCGCGGCTCGAGCCTCGAGGCGACTTGCGCGCCCGACCCGTCGCTTTCCTTTGTGCCCACCACGACCGCGGCGCGCGTGTACTTCGACCAGGGAGGCATGTCGTGCCAGGTCGAAGCGCGGCTCGACGCCATCCGGATTCCGACCCAGTTCCTGCAGAACGACGCCGAAGGCTTCTTCAAGGCCGACCACGTCAAGCCGGGCCCCTACCGGTTCTGCGCGGTGGGCGGGCGCGACAACCAGGGCTGCCGCGGGCGGCTTTCGATTCTCACCAACGACTGGGGCCTCGCGGGCAACGCGGCGGGCGACGACCAGAGCGCGAGCTGCCGCATCGGCAGCGTCTGCACCAACACCACCTACCGCGATGCGGTGGCTTCGATGTGGGTCGGCGGCGGCACCGCGGGCAAGACCTTCGCCGAACGCCACGCCGGCTCGGCGCCGACCAGCGCGATGGACTTCTATTTCAGCTACGCCGGCATGGAGTTCAACTACTTCACCAACCTCGCCGACGAAGGCGGGAACACCCAGTTCAAGACGGGTGGCCCGGGGCTTGGCCTGGTGCCGGACTCGACGCTCCACAACTGCTTCCTCGGCAAGGCGGGGTGCCCGTGAGGTCGCTGCTGCTTCTCGTCTGTCTCGTCGCGGCGCGCGCGTCGGCCTTCGAGTGGAACGTGCCGGGCCTCGTCAGCTGGGCGGAAGTCGGCGAGCAGCTTCAGGCGAACGGAATGCCGATGAAGATCTTCATCGCGCGCAGCAAGTGGAAGCCGGTCGCCTTGCTGTCGCAGTACCAGCAGCGCTTTGCGAAAGAAGGGCTGTACGTGCCGCCGGTGCCGCTGGACCTCACCGGCCTCGAGCTGCCGCGGGTGACTGCGCTCGACACCGTCTCGCTGTGGTCGTACCTCGTCTACGCGTACCCCGAAGCCGACGGCACGACGACGCTGGTGATGGGAAGCGCCGACCTGAAGGGCCGCCAGGCCGGGCGCCTCGCGGGCGGGTTTCCGGCCCCGGTCTTTCCGGGCAGCAAGGCCACCTTCGCCTCGAACGTCGAGTTCGCGCGCACGCTCTCGTTTCTCGCGCCCGCCACGGAAGCAGAAGTCGTCGACTTCTACCGGCAGACGCTGCCCGCGGGTGGCTGGAAAGAGCGCGAGCGCGGCAGCTTCGTGAAAGACGGGCGGCTGTTGCGGATGCTGGGCCGCCCGGAAGGAAAAGGGCTGCGGGTGGTGTTGGTCGAAGGGGCGGACCTTCCGGCTACTGGGCTGCGGCCGCCGCCGCCGCCGCCGCCGCCGCCGCCGCCGCCGCCGCCGACGTCTTCGAAAGGTCCGTAACGACGCGGGCCGAGAGCTCGTACACCGCCTCGCGCAGCGCCTCGCCCAACGCCTGGGC
>Ga0209181_10000310_pt1 | contig 91388 bp, 69 predicted proteins | sample MAT05_FD_187208 | JGI IMG/M metagenome (GOLD analysis project Ga0209181, IMG submission 187208) | Freshwater microbial communities from Lake Fryxell liftoff mats and glacier meltwater in Antarctica - MAT-05 (SPAdes) (version 2) | ecosystem: Environmental > Aquatic > Freshwater > Ice > Liftoff...
TACAGCGGGCAATCAGCAAACCCTGCCGATCTGGATATTTAGTCAAATGCTCAAGCCGCGCAATCGGCCAATCACCAATGTGACCGCCATGTTGGTTGTGTTGATCACCGCCCTGCCGATTTTATTCGCGCAACGAATTGCGGCTGAGTCTTCTGATTCTGAAGGTGGAAGTAAATAAGGCCTATACAGCTTTTCAAACGAGCGGCAAAATAAAAATTGCCGCTCGTTTTTATTTCTCTTGTATAATCTCAGCATGATTAATTCCTCCTCTTTCTCCTATCTCAACCCCAAGTGTGAAGCCCGTGACCATGCCGAAGGCAGATGCGGTGTTTTTGCAAATGATAACATCGCCAAAGGTGAACTCGTTTCGCTGTGGGGCGGACGAATTACCCGCAAAGATGAGCTTGACCCATCCATGCCGCGCTTTACGCAGCGGGTCTTGCAGGTGGATGAAGATTTATACTTATTGACCGCCGAAGAGAAAGAGGCGAATGATTGTTTTAATCACGCCTGCGACCCCAACCTGGGATTCTTCGGCCAAATTGGATTGACGGCCTTACGTGATATTAAAGCGGGCGAAGAATTAATGTTCGATTACGCGATGTCTGATGGCGGGCCGTACGATGAATTTGAATGTTATTGCGGTTCTGTAGATTGCCGCAAAAAAATTACAGGCAATGATTGGCAACTCCCTGAGTTGTGGGAAAAATACGCAGGTTATTTTTCGCCCTATCTCGCACGGCGTATTAACGCGCTGCGGATCAATACGTCTATTACATAAACGGAACCCTGACTTATGTCTGCGTTTCAAGGTTTGCGATGAAATATTTACTCGGTGAAAAACTAAATATCAATTGGAAGACAGCAACTGTCACAATTGTGAGTACTTTGCTACTGGTGATTGACCATTACTACACATTTACCGCCTACAAATACTGGGATCGTGTTATTCTTTATTTTGTCATTCCACTGTTGCTGATCGTTTTTATATTCCGTGAAAATCCAAAAGAATATGGTTTCTCTTTTGGCGATTGGAAATTGGGGCTGCTCTACACGGCACTCGGTATTCTGATGATGACGCCCGTTATTTATTATCTGGGAAGCGGCAACGCAGTCATGAAGACCTATTACGAAAGGCTGTTGCCCGGCCTGCCGTGGACAACTTTCATTGATTTGATCGGGTGGGAATTCTTTTTTCGCGGCTGGATTTTATTCGCGTACACACGTACATTTGGAACTGACGCGTTGTGGCTGCAGGCTGTCCCTTTTGCGCTGGCGCACATTGGCAAGCCCGATATTGAAACCCTCTCCACGATCTTTGGCGGGTTTGCTTTTGGCTGGATCGCCTGGCGTACAAAATCTTTCGTATGGCCTTTTCTGATTCATTGGTTTATTGCCACCTTGGTAATTCTTGTCGCCGCTGGCGTGATATAAAGAGATAAAACAACATGACAAATTATGAAATTCGTCCCGCTTTGGAATCAGAGTCGGCTCAAATTAAAGGCCTAATTGATATAGTCGGAATCAATCCTACAGGGTTGGATTGGAAGCGTTTCATCGTGGCGGTACATGACGGTGGGCGGGTAACTGCCTGCGGACAGATTAAGCCGCACGGGGCAGACATCCGCGAACTGGCTTCGATTGCTGTGCATCCTGAATATCGCGGGCAGGGCATGGCGCGGGCTGTGATTGAAATGCTGCTGCGTGAAACTCCCAGGCCGTTGTATTTGATGTGCGTTTCGCACAATGGGCCGATGTATGAAAAATTTGGTTTTCACGAAATCGCTGAGAAACAATTCCCGCGTTATTTTGCGCGGATCAAAAAAATATTTAATATTGCCAGAGCGCTCAGGAAATCAGGCGATGAATTACTTGTGATGAAGTTGGAGTAAAATTATTCCCATGAAGAATGCTTTGTATGTTTTGCTTGGGGTGATGGCAGGCTTTGTGCTTGCAGGGGTCTTGGTTTTTGTTGCGCGTGCGCCAGCCGGCACGCCGATTGTGTTGTTGCCCGCGCCTACCAAGGCGCCTGTAACTGTGCATATCATTGGCGCGGTGCCGCGCCCCGGTTTGTATGAATTTGCGGAAGGCGCGCGCGTGCAGAATGCGATTGACGCCGCGGGTGGGATTCTGGCCGAAGCCAATGTAAATGCAATTAATTTGGCCGCGCTATTAGAAGATGGTCAGCAGTTGGATATTCCGTATATAGATGGAATTGTGCCAGCAGATGACACCACGGTTGAACTTCCGTCATCCACTGAAGTCGCGACAAGCGACCCGAATGTTGAGCTTGTCAATATAAATACAGCCACTCTGGAAGAACTGGATACACTGCCTGGGATTGGGCCAACAACCGCACAAAAAATAATTGATTATCGCACCACGAATGGGCCCTTTGCGGCGATAGAAGATATTACAAATGTTTCTGGCATTGGTCCTGCTACATTTGAAAATATTAAAACGCTGATAAAGATATAACAGGTTAACTTTTAGATTTATCAACTGATATATGCACCTTTTTGCAGGTTTAAACAAAAATAATTCATACTTATGATTGAGGAGAAATCCCTATGATAAAAGCAGGCTTTAATTTTGAGCATCCCAAAACAAAAACCCGCTTGACCGTCTTGGAAGGCGCGGCGGAAACCAATGGCATGGGCTGGTTATTGGAAATTACGATTGATTCCAAAATCCAAACTGATCTGGGCGAACATCTGCACACCACATGGACGGAAAATTTCGAGATCATTTCAGGCGCTGCCAAATATAAACTGGATGGAATCGAAAAGACAATCAAAGCAGGCGAGTCGTTTGTGGTGGAACCCAATCATTTCCATGTGCATCCGTGGAATGAGTCAGATGAGCCTTTGGTCTATCGTCAACGGGACCATTTTGCACAGCCCGACCCGTCAGCGGTGCAGGATATTTTGGGCATCTTCGCCACCCGGGCAGGACAGGCGCGCGATGGCAAGGCTCCCACAGGCAAACTTGCAAAGATATTACAACAAGCAGTGACCGCCCGCGCCGTAACCAAGCATGGGAACTACATGGCGCAGCCATCCAAAACCGCGCAAAAGGTGATTGGCTCCACACTGGGACTCGTGGCTGTCTTGTTGGGCTACAAAGCGGTGTATCCGCAATATGTTGGGGAGTGAGGTATGTAGGCGACTTATATGGTCAAATGGCTGTATAAAATATAGTTGGGCTGTTCCTTGCATAGCATAAACAAATGAAAATAAAAGCTATTATCAACATACTATTTATTGCTTTTTTCCTGTCCTCGTGCGTGACAGTGATTACTATTCCTTCTCCGACTCCGTCGCATTACCTAACTAATATACCTACACCTATATTGATAGACTCTGGTATTTCAGGCGAAGTGGTTTATAGCTATATAGCTCCCAACACAACCGCAGAGCAAATTTTTCTGAAAAACCTCGATACAGGTTACGTTACCCAATTAACGAGCTCAGGAGATAACAGTTATCCGTGTGGTCTCCAGATGGCTCAAAAATCATATATGCAGTTTGGACAGATGAAAAGAAATACAGTATATATATTATGAATAAGGATGGCAGCGGAAAAACGCCAGTAATGGATACCCTTGTCAACGAGAGAGAAGCAGATTGGTCGGCTGATGGGCATGAAGTTATTTTTGTTTCTGATAAAGATGGCAATGATGAAATATATAAAATAAATCTCGACACTCAAGTGATTGATAGGCTAACATTTACGCCTTATGCAGAAGCTTTTCCTCATTGGTCTCCCGATGGAAACAACATCTCTTTCGCGTCAAGCAATGATGGCGGACCAATGCATATTTTTGTTATGGATTCTAATGGCAAAAACTTAAGACAAGTAACCAATTCACATGTGAATGACGTTGATGCCCACCCTATTTGGTGTCCTGACGGCGCTTGCATTGTTTTCTTCAGGCTGGTGCCAAGCAAGTTGCTTATTCTTGACCTAAATACAGCAGAGATATCCCCTTTGCTTGGCGACATTTTCAAGTCACAAGACGAGACGGCGATTAATATGGAAGGGTTTCCGTCTCGCTCTCCTGTAAGAGGTTATATTACATTTGCAATGTTTGGACAATTTTAAGATGCCATATTTTATGCGATGGATATAAAAACTAAAGAAATATATTCGCTAGGCGTAAAAGCTTTGAGTTTGATGTTGTATCCTTGATGATAAAACATCCCAACAAAGCATTCACTCTACGCTGGGGAGTCTTCGTCCGCTTCGCGTCAGGCAGTTTTCTGGCTTCGAGTTTTTTTCTGCTCCCAAGCAGAATCCACATCTGTCACTTGCCTAACGGAAGTAGTCTAAGATGTGTTTAGAAGAAGAAGAGTCAAACGATTTCTCATTTGACTCTTCTTCTTTATTAGGTGACTTCAGATATACGAGATACTGTAAGGCATTATTTCCACGAGAAATTCAAGTCGGCTTCAGGGATCGTGCCCCAGTATTTAGAATTAGGGCTAAGAGTTAATCCTTCATCTGTCCAGGCTGAGATGATGTAGGGGCCGCTGGAAATGATGGCGCTGTCGCGGCCGCCGTATTTTCCAGCTGATAACGCATCAATATCGAGTACAACAAAAGCGGGGTCAGCGAGGTAGGTCAGTAGATCTGGCACCGGGCGGTTAAGGTGGACAAGAATGGTATTCACGTCCACCTTTTGAATGCCATCCACTGTGGATATGGCGCGTTTGTCGGCATCTTTCTCGTTATGGAAGCCAAGAAAGATGCGTTTCCATGCAGGGAAAGTATCGGACCCATGCAGTGGATTTTCAGGGTCAAACCAGCGATTGAAATTGGCCTCTATTATGTCCGGTGTGATGGGAGTGCCATTGCTAAATACAAGACCGGGACGGAGAGTGAATATGTAATCAAGTTGATCGTCTGAGATGACCCATGATTCAGCAAGTGCAGGTTGGGCTTTACCGCTGGCATCCAGGCTTACCAATCCTTCGTAAAGATATTGAGTGATTTGCAAGGAATCTTTGTCTTCGGCCAGAGCCGGGTCTAGGAAAATACTCTTGCTAATCTTGTTTGTAGTGGGAACCCCTTCCTGTATTGAAGATGGGGTAGATGTTGCGGCTTCAGTAGGGGAGGTGGAGATTGGAGTGCTTGTTGGTTGGCACGCAGCCAGTAAGAGTAGGCATAGCGATAAAAAGATGTAGTTACGGATTGAACATATATAAAATTTCATGATGTAGTTACCTTTCCTTGGTTGGTGATGATATTATCCAGTAGGTGTATTCTAGCCCATTTTTTTTAATTAGGGAATAAAATAGCCAATTTTGTGCGGTTTGTGTAATAAATTATGCCCATATATCTGGTTACCCTGGGTTGATACTTGAGGCGCTGGGCACTTGATCGGGTTGCTGATGCAGGCTGCGGGTAGTCTGACTCGTGTCTATAGGCAATCGGGAGGCTGTTGTTGAGAATCCTGATAATTGGTAAAGCCATTTCAACCCTTTTTTAGCGGAAGTTCCTACTAATTAGTAGTGAATGATAGGATTTTCCTGTTGTTGGCAGTTCAATTTGTGACAGCAGTGTTTCAAAAACTATTGAAAGTAAAATAATTCTGAATTTTTGACTGCTATTAGGTATAATAATTCATTATTATGAATGGATTTGATTTTTAGTATATCGGCATTTTGAAAGTATTTTATCCAGTGAGTGAGAGAAAAGTAGAGGCCATATGAAAACGAAAAAACGCTTAAGTTTATTGAAGTTTATTTCCCTGCTTGTGATCGTTTCGCTGCTATTGGTGTCTTGTGTCCCTACCGGCGAAAACGCGGCTGGCACTGGTGGATTGGATGCAACTCAGGCACCGGTAGAAGAACCCGCCGCTACAGAAGCGCCGGTGGAACCCGCCGCTACAGAAGCACCAGTGGAACCCGTCGCTACAGAAGTACCTGCTACAGTTGAATCTGTAGCCACTGAAACATCCGTGCCAGTTGTGGCTGCCAGCGAAACGTCAGCGCCAGCTGCCACTTTTACTTATACTCCAACTATTACGCTTACTCCAACTCGTAACGCTAGCGGGGCCTCAACGAGTACTCCAACTATTACACCCACCAAGAAATCAGATGCGCCAGGAGCAGTGGCCCCTCAGCCGGCTACGAGTACTTCTACGGCTACGAGTACTCCGCTCCCTACTGCAACTGATATACCCTATCAGTTAAACCTTTCACATATTGCCTGTGTTGGGGGGAAGGTGGAAGTACATTTCGTATTGCTAAATGTACCTGATGGAATTACCCCTGGTTCTCTAACGTACACTTATGGCTCCATTGGGGCTGGGAAGCATACTGGTAATGTCTGGCACTATACAGATTATCCAGGTGATGGAACTTATAACATTACGTCGGCGAGTGTGAATGTGGGTGGTGTGACGGTTACTTTACACAACCCAGGTGCTTATGCTGGTGATTACAGATGTGCATCTACTAATACGCCAACACGAACGCCTACGAACACGGCTACGAGTACATCAACTTCTACGGCTACAAATACCCCGCTCCCAAGCGCGACACCGTTTGATCCGTATCTTGGTTTGAGCGTCGCTTGTAATAAGGATTTAACTGCTACTTTTACCATTACAAATATTGGTGGAGATTTAAGCGGTGGGTCTTATACGATTGATGAGCCAGGAAAGGGGTCAAAGACAGTTTCGTTTAGTCTTGCAACGGACGCAAGCACTCCGCCTATTGTTACTGCGGGGAATGCAAGAATAACAGTTAATTATTCAACTTCCGGGTTGGATAGTGTGACTTTATCTGCAACGGGAACTTGCTTGCCTTTGCCAACGAATACAGCTACAAGCTCACCAACACCAAGTAATACACCTTCGCCTACCAATACGAATGGTCCATCGCCCACGCCGACTGCCAGTAAGACACCCTCGCCAACCAAAACGGCGTCTCCAACCAATACAGAAGGCCCATCGCCTACGCCGACTGCCAGTAAAACACCCTTGCCAACCAAAACGGCGACTCCAACCAATACAGAAGGCCCATCGCCTACGCCAACTGCCAGTAAGACACCCAGGCCTACCAGAACCGCTACACCAAGCAATACACCTACGCCTACAAATACTGAGGGTCCATCTCCTACGCCGACCGCCAGTAAAACACTGACTCCAACCCGAACGCCTTCCTTCACTCCGACGGCCTCAAATACGCCTACCTCTACACTAACTCCTTCGCCAACCGCGACTCGAGACATTGCGGATGGGCAGTTGGATTTGCAGGTATTCTGTAACTCCGATTTATCCGCTACTTTTGTCATCCGTAATATATCCGGCACAGTTTCTGATGGGACTTATAATTTATCAGATCCAGCTCAAAGTGGTGCAATAAATCTAGCAGTAGGTGGATCCACAAGAATCACAGGTACTGGATATGCAACGATGACTGTTACATACCGAACGTCATTCTTATCTTCGGTAACTTTGAGTAGCGTTGGTTCTTGTACAAGGCGCCCCGTCGCTTCTCCAACTCCTATACCAACCAATACACCAACACAGACTCCAACCAGTACCGCAACCAATACACCAACAGAAACTCCGACCAACACACCTACAGAGACTCCGACCAGCACGCCAACCAATACACCAACACAGACTCCAACCAGTACCGCAACCAATACACCAACAGAAACTCCGACCAACACACCTACAGAGACTCCGACCAACACGCCAACCAATACACCAACAGAGACTCCGACCAATACGCCAACCAATACACCAACAGAGACTCCAATCAACACACCTACGGAGACTCCGACCAGCACCGCAACGAGTACATCTACAAGCACGCCTTCAAGTACACCAACCAGCACGGCTACCAATACGCCAACCAATACACCAACCCCGTCAATTTTAACAGCGACAGGCGTGTGTTCTGATGCTACAGATCAAGCAGTGTTTATCATTAAAAATACTGGCGGTGACATGACGGGACCGTATACCTTCATTGTGAAGGACAGCAATGGAGTAGTGGTTGATACTGGCTCCTTTACTCTGTCGTCTGGACAGAGCATCACCATCAGTGTTAGCGCCGCCTCAACCCAAGTTCTGACATTGTCTGTGGCGCAAGACGGCAGCGTGACCGCCGTAGCAGATATGACCACTTGTATTGAATCAGCCGAAACACCTGAGCCAATTACTCAAGTTGCGGCTGCGAAATCTGAACCCTGTATTCAATGCTTGATATTCCATACCTTCCGCGATGGCAACCTTGAAGTCTACCGTTTGGATGGCGTCGAAGGTCAGCCTGACGCAAAACTCTATAACCTTTCTCAAGGCTCAGCAGTTGATAGCCGACCAAGCCGTGCGCCAAATGACTCTAAAGTGGTTTTCCAAAGCAATCGTGATGGTAATGTCGAACTGTATTCCACAGATATGTTGGGAAGTGGAACGCCAACTCGTTTGACGAATACAAATTCCAACAATACCAATCCGATGTATGGCCCGGATGCCAGAACAATTATTTATCAGAGCGATCGTAACGGTAATATTGACTTATTCACGCTTGACGAAAAGACCGGCGTGGAACGTCAGGTAACCAGTGATCTGGATGATGATGTCAACCCGTTCTACTCACCTGACTTGAAGTGGATCGTCTTCCAAAGTAACCGCAATAGCAATTGGGACTTATTCCTCCTGAACATCGAAACAGGTAATGAGACTCAATTGACATCCACCACGACCGATGAAGTATTCCCAGCCTGGTCGCCCAATGGCAAACAGGTCGCATTCCTCATTGACGATAAAGGCGCAACAGACCTGTACATTATCGATGTGGATGGTAAGAACTTAAAGCGCATCACCACAGACGGCAAGACCAATAATCTCGCATGGTCACCTGAAGGCTTCCGCCTTGCATACCAGTCTGAGCGAAATGGCAATCTGGATGTATATAGCTATGATCTGAAGACTGGCATTGAATACCGTGTGACTGATTTTGCTGGCCCTGACTCTGGTCCCACATGGGACTGCGGCGGTACGAACCTGGCTTTCACTTCCACACGCGATGAAGACCCGAACATCTTCCAGGTATTTTGGCAGGGCGGCTCCGCAGGTAATATGACGATTGATCCTGCCACCGACAAATGGTCACAGTGGCGGCCTTCGAACGACGTATCGAGTGTTGGTTACTAGCCGATCTCTATGATGTAGTAAAACTCGCTGACGGTTTCGGAACCGCCAGCGAGTTTTTTTTTATAATGCATAACAATTGTCCCAGACTTCATGTGCTCACAACCAATATCTTTGTTATCTTGAATAGTATAATAAATGACGTTTTATTTTGTTTGGTAATCGCGGAGGATGGCCAATGAGAGAAACTACAGATAAGGAGCATTTCAAAACTTTGTTCGAATACGCGCCAATTTCACTTTGGGAAGAAGATTACAGCGACATCAAGCGCCTGTTTGATGAGTTGCGGCAAGATGGGGTTTCTTCGCTGGAAACCTACCTGGATAACCACCCTGAATTTATTGAAGAATGTATTAAAAAAATGAAGGTATTGGATGTTAATCAGCAGACTTTGCTTATGTTTGGCGCGGAATCGAAAGATAAACTGATCACCAATCTTAATAATATTTTTCGCGATGGGATGCAGCATCATTTTCGAGATGAACTACTCGCGTTATGGCATGGCGATTTAAACTGGTCTGGCGAAGGCATCAATTACACACTTTCTGGTGATGCATTGGATATTCTTTTACATTGGCGCATCCTGCCTGGTAATGAGCAGACCTGGAAGCAAGTTCTTGTTTCGATAGAAAATATCACTACTCGAAAAAAAGCAGAACACCGTTTCCAGAACCTTTTCGAATCTTCCCCAATTTCGCTTTGGGAGGAGGATTACAGCGCCTTAAAAACTTATTTTGATGTGCTTCGCGCACAAGGAGTAGTGGATTTTCAAGAACACCTAAATAAAAATCCCGAAATAGTGGCTTATTGTACCGGCTTGATCAGAGTTTTAAATGTAAATCAAAAGACCCTTGAACTTTTCCAGTCGAATTCCAAAGAACATTTACTATCAAATCTGGACAAGATTTTTCGAGATGAAATGGGCGCGCATTTTTCCAAAGAACTTGTGGACTTATGGAATGGAAACCTGAATTATGTGCGTGAAGGCATTAATTACTCATTAAATGGTGAACCGATCGATATTCAACTTGATTTCCGGGTTATGCCCGGCCATGAGGAGGATTTTAGCTGGGTGCTGGTTTCAATTCAGAATGTTACTGCCCGGAAAAAAGCGGAAGAATATATGTATTATTTAGGGACACGTGATGTGATGACCGGCTTGTATAATCGCGGTTATTTCGAAGAGACGCTGGTCAAACTTGAAAAACAGCGAGTAGAACCAGTTAGCATCATCATTGCCGACTTGAATGATTTAAAGCAAGCCAATGATACGCTTGGGCATCAGGCTGGAGACAAATTAATCCGCCGTGCGGCTGAAGTCTTTACGGCGGCTTTTAATCCCGAACAAATTGTTGCACGAATTGGCGGTGATGAATTTATTATTATCCTGCCCGACACATCAGAGGATGTTGTCGTGGAATATATAAAACAAATTCATGCATTAATTAAATTAAATAATAAATATTATCGCGAGCCTGAATTAAGTATTTCACTAGGCACAGCCACCAGTGAGCCCGGTGTGCTGCTTGAAAAATCGATCAAGGTAGCCGATGATGCAATGTATCGTAACAAGGGTGAGATTAAGCGGCGGCGCAGAGATGACCCTTCTTAAAAGCCTGGTCGATTTTATCTATACTTGAATCATGTCCACCACCGATAAGTTTCTTACATCCATGTTGCATATGTATGGCGTTCGGCCAGCTGTAGCGCGCGTGCTTGCGACGGCGTTTAATGCAGTGGAGCCGGGCGCTGTGGTTAAGGAATATTTGTCCATGCACCCATTGCCGAAGGCGCAGCGCACCTTTTCTTTTGGATTGGGGAAAGCAGCCGTCGCAATGACTTCCGCTCTGGCGCAGGAAATCAGCTTGACGGACAGTCTTGTCATCACCAAACATGCTTCACCAATTATTCCCTCGGCCGCTTCCGGGCGACACCTTGGGCCTGTTACGGTTATCGAAGGAGATCATCCCATTCCGGGCAATTCCAGCCTGGCCGCCGGCGTTGCTGCGATGAAATTTATTTCACAACTCGAGCCAGATGATTTACTCGTTTGTTTAATTTCAGGCGGCGGTTCTGCATTGATGATTGCGCCGCGTATTCCCCTTGTGGATTTACAGTTTCTTACAACTGAGTTGTTGGCATGTGGTGCGCGCATTGATGAAATTAATATCCTGCGCCGCCATCTTGATTTTCTTAAGGGTGGAGGAGTGGCGCGTTCTGCAGTTTCGCGTGGCGCGCGAGTTATCGGCTTGCTTCTTTCTGATGTGGTCAACAACTCTATGGAGGCTATTGCGTCTGGGCCAACTGCGCCTGACCCGGCAAGCTGTGCCGATGCAGTCAGTGTTCTCGAAAAATATGATCTGAAAAGCAGAATTCCACCATCTATTGTGCCCGCGTTGACTGAGACTTTAAAATTAAATGACCCAATTTTTATAAATGTACATAATACGATTATTGCCAGTAATGAAATTGCATTATATGCAGCCGAGGCTCAGGCGCAAAAAGAGTTGTTTGAGATTTTGGCTATTCGTACAGACTTGCAAGGGGAGGCAAGTGTTGTTGGGCGCGAGATTGCATTGCAGTTAAAAGAATCAAGCCAGACGATGAAGCGCCCATTTTGTTTGCTGGCTGGCGGAGAGACAACCGTTACTTTGAAAGGGAAGGGGAAGGGTGGCAGGAATCAGGAGTTGGCTCTTGCGGCGGTGGATGTCTTGGCAGGCATGAAGGATGTAATGCTGATCTCGCTTGCCACTGATGGCGAGGATGGCCCTACAGATGCTGCGGGCGCTATCGTGACAGGTGAATCTGCTCACAGGGCTGAGTCGCTTGGGATGTTTGCCGCAGACTATTTGTCCACGAATGATGCGTATTCTTATTTTGAAGTATTAAATGATCTGGTGCGGATAGGTCCGAGCGGTACCAATGTCAACGATCTGGTCATCTGTTTTGCGTTTTAGTTTTTATAATGAAAATAGCGTTTTGAGACTGAAGATGATAATGATCGAACCTGAAATTCGATTGATCCAGGTCATGTGGTTTGTTGTAAGTCGGTCTCGTAGCAAACCAACCCCAAAACTGAGCGATAGCCACCAGAACGCAGACCCAGTAAATATTCCTGCTACCAAAACCAGAGGCCAGGCTGAATTATGTGCAAGAATTGGGCCTGTGAAGATCGCAATAAATGCGAGGATGGTCATGGGGTTGGTGATCGTTAGAAAAAAAGTGGAAAGATATGCGCTGAGGTATCCACTTTGAGTTGCTTTCGCGGCGTGATCCGCAGGTTTTTCAAGAAATGTTTTTATGCCTAGATACAATAAAAAACATCCACCAAGGATTCGCAGCCAAAAGGTATTTTCAACCAGCGAGTTTGTGACAATAGTTATTCCGAATGCTGCGATTGCTCCATAGACTGTGTCTGCGGTGGCGGCTCCCATTCCTGATAAGAACCCGACCAGCTTTCCGTGCGCGAGTGTACGGCGAATGCACAATATACCGATTGGGCCAACGGGGGCCGCAATAGAAACTCCGATTAAAAAGGTACTAAAAAAGAGCATCCAGTTTTCTGCCATAATTTTTCCATCTTCTTGAGAATTGAGTTTTTCAAATGCGCGAGTTGAATCAAAAAGGGACATCATTATGATGTCCCTTTTTGTAAATGAGCTAAATGGCTGTTTCTTCTTTTCGTTTAAACCAGGTTGTCCATTCGCGATTTTCCCAGACAACCAAAATAGGAGCCGCGTTGAAAATGGAGGAGTATGTTCCGCTGAAAATACCCACGAGCAGGATAATCACAAAGTGACGAGTGCTGTCACCGCCAAATAAAACCATGGCGAAAAGTGTGAGCATAACGGTCAATTGCGTGGTGATGGAGCGGTCAAGGGTTTGTACAATGGAGTGATTAACCATGGTTTCGTACCCAACACGGCGCAGAATATTTGAGTTCTCGCGCACACGATCAAACACTACGATGGTATCGTGTACTGAAAAGCCGATAACAGTAAGCAAGGCGGTTAAGAAGAGCGCGTCTGCTTCCCAGCCGAGGAAATATCCAAGAATGGCTTCTACGCCAATTACAACGAGTACATCATGAAGCATGGCTAGAATGGCAGCTGTGCCATAGCGATGGGCATGTTCAACTCCGCGGAAAGCCCACCAGATATAAAGCAGAATGGCGACTGCTGCAAAAAAGATTGCCCAGCCAGCGGCGTTCGTTACTTCTGCTCCGATGGCTGGGCTGACTGATGTAAAGTTTAATACAGTTACTTTTATGCCAAAGCGAGTTTCCATTTCTGTAATAAGTTTGCCTTTGGTCTCATCTGACATGGCCTTTGAGCGGATGGCGAATGAATCTTCGGCAAGTGGTTGGATAATGGGTTCAGCGATGGGCTCTGTTTCGTTTGAAAAATCGGCGTATAGCGCTGTAATCTCTTTGATTGCAGGGCGGGTTCCTTCAAATTGAACTTCAAGTAATGAGCCGCCGCGGAAGTCTATACCGAGTGGCAATGGGCCTGTTTTTGATTTTGCCCAGTTGAGTCCCATGAATATAAAACCAGGGATAATAATGAGCAAAGAGATCAAAAAGTAAATATAACGATTTTTAATAATATTCATTGAACGCTCCTAAAGACCGAACCAGCGCGGGTGGTCTTCGAGTTTGATTCGATCAAGCAGTGTATGTAAAAATGTGCGCGTGACGATGATGGCCGTGAACAGACTTACGCCAACGCCCAGTGCCAATGTGACCGAGAAGCCTTTAACAATACCAGCTCCAAACCTGCTGCCCAGGATAAACAGAATCGTGCAGGTAATGAGAGTTGAAGTATTTGAATCACGAATGGAGGGCCAGGCGCGGCTCCAGGCGAGATCAATGGCCTGACGCAGATTCCGTCCGTTGCGTAACTCTTCTTTGAGGCGTTCAAAGATCAACACGTTCGCATCTACTGCCATGCCTACACTTAAAATAAAACCTGCAATACCGGGCAGGGTAAGTACCACAGGTATTAGCTTAAACAACATCAAGGTGAATATGGCATAACAGATCAACGCCAGATCCGCGACAATACCAGGCAAGCGGTAATAGATACCCATGAACAGGATCACTACGATCAGTCCGATGAGACCCGCTGTAACGCTCTTGCGCAGGCTTTCCTCACCAAGCGTTGGTCCAACCGTGCGACTTTCGACTACTTTGATCGGGATGGGCAATGCGCCCGAACGAAGTTGTACTGCAAGTGTTTGGGCTGTATCCTGCGTAAAGTTGCCGGAGATTTGTCCCTGACCATCTGTGATCGGGCTTTGAATGACCGGGGCAGAGATAACCTGTTTATCTAAAACGATCGCCAGAACCTGGCCTTGATGCGAGGTTGTGTACTCTCCAAAAATATCTGTTGCATCAGGTTTTAGAACAAAGGAAATTAGATATTGTGATGTGTTGTTTCTTGTAACGGATGCCGTCTGAAGCCCGGCGCCTGTCATGACCGTGTGGTAAATTATTTCGCCGTTTTCAGTGGTGGCGGGAGCATTTTCAATACCGAAATCGGTTTGAATCAGTGTTCCTTCCTGCACTGGGGTGGTGCCCATATCTACAAATTCCAGTAAGGCGGTCTGCTTTAGGGCTGAAACCACTTCTTCAGGATTTGTAACGCCTGGAAATTCAGCCACAATACGGCGGTCACCAGCGGTTTGCATCACAACTTCGCTTACGCCGAGGGCGTTTGCGCGGTTCTGCAGAATATTCTTGGCATTGAGGAGATCCTCAGCCGTCACGATGGTCTCAGCGGGCACATCTGCCTCAAGTAATGCTTGAAGACCGCCACGCAAATCGAGACCCAGTTGTATTTCCACATTGCGTTCTATGAGGGGCTTTTCACTAAATGGGTTGTAAACCAACAGATTGTCACTGAGGTTTACCCAAAGCGAAAAAACGACCAGTAGAACAATTACAACTAACCAACTATTTTTATTACGCATATTTCTCACTCCATCCACAAAAATGCCAGCCTATGGCTGGCGCGGATGCCATTATACTCCGGTAAAAGATTTACGGGTATATCTATTTTCTGGTTCTCCAGGATTTGCCGTGATGTGCCGCCAGATGTAGGTCGGATTGGCAATCCGACTTACGCCGCATGGCCACATATGCTGGTCTATCACGGGAATTCCCATTGAGCCTATTTTCTAACTTCAAACAGCAGGCTCAAATTGTACCCGCGAGATTTCTCAGGCGTTGAGGGTTTTGTGTAGGTGGAATCGGCTCGGGCGCTGAGTCTGTTGATTGTGTGGGAAACAGGCAGGAGGTTAAGAGATGAAGCGTGATTGAGATTAGGAAAATATTTTTCATTGGTAATTTTCCTTTAGGAAGGTTAATGCGTGAGCCAGGACTTCTTCTGCTGTGATTTCTTCGGTGTTGATGATGAGCTGCGCGTGTTCATACGCGTGTGAGAGTCTGCGTTGTTGTTCTTCGAAATCGGTCAGTTGCCAGTTTAAATTTCGGCGGGAGGTGGAGTTGTAAAATGAGCATTGTAAAAAAATTAGGATGTCGGGATTGGTGATGGCTTTCCACATATGTTTGACGTAGGAATGTTCCTGCGCGATGTGACGGCAGCGATAGCCGTGTTTTTCCAACCCAGTCATCAGCGTGGATTTGCCCGAGCCGCAGGGTCCGACGAGTCCGATTAGAAATTGTTTTTCAGGGTCACTCATTGGCGTGCATCAATTGATGCAATTCGTTGGGACCGCCCAGCACGGCGAGTGTATCGCCTGCGTGAATCGGGCTGCTGGCGGTGGGGTGCATTTCAGATTGATGGTCGCGCCGCAAAAGGACAACGCTGAGGTGGAAGGTATCTTCTACGTACCCGACTGTTTTGTTTACGAAGGATGCGTCTTCTGAGATCGTAACGCGCGCAAGGCTGAGAAGTTGGCCTTCAATCGAGATTGGGTTGGTTACATCCACGCCTGAAGCGGCGGCGGCGAAAACGGGCGCGGCCATTTCAGTGGCGCTCAATGCAATGAATCCAAATTGATCTTGAAGTGCGTGTGCAAAATCTTCATCGAAAATACGCACGACCACTTTTATTTTTGAATTCATACTGCGGGCCTTGAGTGCAATTTGTAAATTCATCGCGTCGTTCTGGCTGGCCATGATGATCGTGCGCGCATTTTTTATGTTTGCGGCTTCGAGCGAAGTGGCGCGTGTGGCATCTTCGTGAATGACAGGAATACCAAGATTACGTACTGCGCTTAAGGTATCTGTGTCTGCGTTGAATTCAATTGCTGCGATTTGTTCACCCATTTCATGTAACTTGAGTGCGACGCGATAGCCGAGATGCCCCAGCCCGACGAGGATGACATGTTTATTTAAGGTAGATGCGACTGCCATTTCCCATTCCTTTGTGCGCGAGCGGCGATTGAAGAGCAGGCTTCCGAAGTCTGCCAATCCCTGCGCGAGCATAACAATTCCAATGACGGGCATTAAGAAGTGAAATAATTGTAAAACAATATGAGTCGGAAAATTACGATTAGGTGGTTGCAGAAACGTGATGGTGAGGACAATGTAAATGGCTTCAACCAGGCTGTCTACTGGCTCGCCAAGCAGGTTTGCCAGAAGAAAAAAAAGTGTGCCTCCGCCCAAAATTGCAACAGAGAACCATAAAATAGCTGAACGAAACTCGCTCAGTAAAATGGTTGTGTCTCGCAGCGATGCGCGCAGATGCTGCCAGCGGTGTTTCGTTGCGTCTGTACTGTGTTTATGTTTTTTAGCCATGGATGGGAAGCCTGACAGTCATTCTCCTCACCTCATCTCCAGTGCGTGATGAGACCTTCATCACGACTACGCTGATGTCATCTGCGGGGCGGTTGTCATCAAGGCTGATTGCGTGTGCCAGAAGCGCATCTGAGAGTTGTTGCGGGGAGGGGTCTTGATCTTCAATCAGCGAGCGAATGGTTTCGCCAACATTCATGGGTTGCCCACGGCGCTCGCCAGCGTGACTGATCCCGTCTGTGAAGAGCACAATGGTTAACCCTGTTTCAACTCCGAGTTCGGTGATGACCGGGCGCACATTGCGCGATGTGCCAAGGGAAATACTATCTTCATTATGCGAGTCGATTTGTTCGCCGCGACAGATGAATAATGGGGCTGGATTGTTGCGGGTTAACACAATGGTTTTGCTGTGCAAGTCTACTGATGCAATGTTTAATGTGCAGGTTACTTTCCCTGTCTTATCAGCGAACAAGGTATCAGAAGCGGCGCGTGCGGCCGCGCCATCGCGCACACCGTCGGCCAATAAGCCGATTACCTTGCGTACAACCAATTGAGAAACAGCCTTTGCGCCGCGCCCGCTGGTTTGCCCATCAGCCAGCACGACGGATAGTCCACCAGTGGGGCGTTCCACTACTTCGAGCGTATCTCCGCTTTCAGAAACTGCATATTTATTAATCTTTGAAACCGCAATTTGAATTTCCATTGGATAAGTATACATGCAGGCAGGCAAAATCGTAAACATATAGATAACGCCGCTATCGTGATAGGCAGCAGGCACGCCCACATATTTCCACAGAAATTTCCTTGACGCTTCCACATCCTCCCGCTATAATCAGCCCGCTTCATTCAAAACCACCCAGACGGGCTCATAGGCCCGTCTGATGTATGTAAAAGGAGAAAGTAAAGAAATGACCCCACACCCAAAACGCAAGCATTCCAAGGGACGCCGTGACCGTCGTCGTGCGCATGATGCACTAACAGCAGTAAACACCGTCTCCTGCTCCAATTGCGGTTCCAAGCACCTGCCTCACACCGTCTGTTCCAACTGCGGTTTCTATAATGGCCGTGAAGTTATACAGGTCAAAAAAGCAAAGAAAGCCAGCGAGTAGGGACAGACTTTCGCCGTTCCTACAAACGGGTCGTGACATCACGACCCGTTTGTGTTTTAATTGCCATGGAGATTCTATGAAAATCAACCTACAAAACACAGCATTTATTTTTCCAGGTCAGGGCTCTCAGGCAATCGGCATGGGCAAAGACCTCGCCGCGCAATATCCTGTTGCGCAACAAACCTTTGAAGAAGCAGATTCAATTCTTGGCTTTTCACTTTCCAAATTGATGATGGAAGGCGCTGCGGATGAGCTCAACGATACCGTTAATACCCAGCCAGCCTTATTTATCCACTCCCTTGCTGCATACCGCGCCTTCTCGCATCTTTATCCTGACCTGAAACCTGCCGCGCTGGCCGGGCATTCGCTTGGCGAGTTATCTGCTCTGTGCGTGTCTGGAGCATTATCCTTCGAAGACGGATTGCGCCTTGTTCGCAAACGCGCAAAACTAATGAAACGCGCTGGCGAACTAGCGCCCGGCAGTATGGCCGCCATTCTCGGCTTGGATACTCATATACTGGATACAGTCTGTCAGGAAGCAAGCGCTCCTCAGGAAGTTGTACAAGTTGCCAATGATAATTGCCCCGGGCAGGTTGTGATCTCAGGCTCAAAGCCCGCCGTAGACCGTGCAATGCTTGGCGCAAAATCTGCTGGTGCAAAACGAGCGTTACCTTTGGCTGTGTCTATTGCCGCACATTCGCCTTTGATGGCTCCCATCCAGCAAGAATGGACTGAGGCAGTAGATGCCGCGAACTTTTCTACTTTACAACTAACTGTAATTGGCAATGTTCACGCCTTGTCGTTGACCGATGAAAGGTCAGCACGTGCCGATATCATCGCACAGATGCAATCCCGTGTGCGCTGGACTGAGTCTGTGAAATATTTAGTTTCAATTGGCATCAACACTTTTGTTGAAGTAGGAACAGGCACCGTACTTGGCGGCCTGGTCAAGCGCATCGCAGAGGGTATGACAATTTTACCTTTTGGGAATCCTCAAGATTTTGCCGCGCTGGCTGAATAAGATAAAATGCAGGAGTGAACTCCTGTATTTTTGATTCCATATAGAAAAGAAGAATTTCCAATGACCCGTAGACTTAATATACTTATAATATTCTTCGTCCTGGCAGCTTGCGCCCCGCTGGATTATCCCGTCACGAGTTATCCATTGCCCGTTACGCAGATTCCATTTTACGCAACTGAAACGCCCGCTCCATTTATTATCCCTGTCACAGATACACCATTGATTGTTACAGAGACGCCTGCTTTTATCGTTCCAGTGCTTGATACTGAAACTCCTGTTTTTATTGTCCCAGCGCCTGATACTGAAACTCCTGTACCCATTATTCCAACTTCAAAATGGTGGGAAGTTTATTTCACTGACCCGCAGGTCATAAATAACCCAGATGTGCTTACTGGTTCCATAGAAGAAAAACTGATCGAGTTCATTAACAATGCGCAGGTCAGTATTCATATCGCATCCTTTGAATTCAATCTCACCCCTGTGGCTAATGCGCTAATCGCCGCTAAAAATCGCGGTGTAGATGTGAAGTGGATCACCGACGACGAAAACGGTTTGAAGTACGACATCCAGCCCGGGCGTGGACAATTTGCTCTTTTAACAGGAGCAGGCATCGAGGTTAAGGATGATGCGGGACGTTCCGCTTTGATGCATAATAAATTTTGGATATTCGATCAGCAAGTCGTTTGGACGGGGTCAACCAATATCACAGTCAATGGGATATTCAAACAAAACAATAACGTGTTGGTCATCCGCTCTCCCGAAGCCGCATTTATCTTTGAGCGTGAATTTCAGGAAATGTGGAACGGACAATTCGGGCCGCGTGCCCCTTCGACCGTGAATAACCAGTGGGCAATTCTGGATGGTTCGGCTGTTCAGGTTTTGTTTTCTGCTGAAGATCATGCAATAAATAATCTCATCGCTTTAGTGAATGACGCAAAGGTCAATATCCGCTTTTTAGCTTTTAGCTTCACTGATTATCCGCTTGCAAAGGCAATGATAGATCGCTCTCAAGCTGGTGTTGACGTAAAAGGCGTATACGAAACTTTTGGGAGTAATAGTATAGGCTCTGAGTTAAAGACTTTTTGGTGTGCAAAAGTTCCTGTGAGGCAGGATGGCAGCCCAAGCTTTTTGCACAATAAAATAATTATCATAGACAATACAATCGTAGTGACAGGTTCTCTAAACTATTCGTCAAATGCAGATGATTCAAATGATGAAAATGTAGTGATAGTGGATAACGCCGAGATCGCCGCATTATATTTGCAGGAATTTGATAAACTCTGGAATCAGGCGCATGATATGGAAGCAGGGACATTTCCCTGTCAATAATGGAATTAAATTGTTCTGTACTGTACATTTTCAAAAACCAGCAATATTTTCGTGAATTGCTTGACCGCAGACCGCCGTCCGCGGTCAAGTGGGTGAAAAGCACAGTTTGTACGGTAGAGAATTAAATGATCAAGAAAAACATGCACCTTCACGCTCCGGCAGATTAAATAAAAAGAAATCCGAGTTCATAAACTCGGATTTCTTTTTATTATTCGTATACTGGGGTTGTACTGGGCGACGCCAGTTTTGGAGTAGTCTTACTCATTTGCATTGCGCGTTCGAAATTTCGTTTCTCAGCGTGCTGTGCATCGATCTTGCGTTGAACATGCGGGGCAAAGAAACCCGCGTACCGCTTTTGAAGTTCCGGCTTCTGCCAGTCGCTGCCGCCGACCAATCCGCGGCAATTTAAGCTGCCGCACCCGCAATCAAATTCATCGTAGGGCATGGTATCGCTCATGGCATAATCAAAACATACTTCTTCACCAATCTTGATGTCTCGCATCGCAACGAGTCCGATCTGACCTGAAAGACCTGCATTCGGGTTACAAGAATGATTGACATAATCTCCTTCGCCAATGGGGCGCGGCACCAGGAAGTGATGATCTTCCACCTGGATACATAAACTACGCTCACGATCAGGGAGGTGAATAAAGGCGTCCCATTCATAGACGACGCCCCCGAAAACGGCTGCGAGTTCACCCTTGTTGATGGGTTGCAGTGCATAGATGCCGTTTCCACTGCCAGTGGCCTTCGGGCGGCCTTCCAACTTAGAAGACAGATACGAACTTGGTTGTTTGGACATTCATATAACTTCCTTTTCAATGGATTAAAGATGAACAGCGCCCTCCTCGGTGGTCGAGCCGAGAAAAACGCCATCTGTATTTCAATAATACATTAAATACCCTGCATGTAAAGGTTTTATGTCGTATTAATATCATCGATTTTGTTAATGAATTGTTATTAAATAAACACTTGCACGTTATAAAAATAATTCATCAACCGATCAGACAGCTCAAACAGCACCTCTATTTTACGGATGAAAAAAACGTATCAGACGCAGCCGAAATTTGATTCTGTGTAACGAATATTTTCTTGTTCCAAATATTTCTCCGCCTGCTCCCATCTGACAGAAACCCTGTTGGACGATGAAAAAGAGCTGGGATACAATACTGCCCATGATGGATAAAATAGTGAATGAAAAAAAGACATACATCTTCTGGCTTGACCTGATCCGTGTCGTCAGTATTTTTATGGTTGTATTGATCCACGCGACCAGCCCGCTGATGAACGGCTGGGAAGATCTGACGCCCTCAAACTGGATGGCTGGTAATATTTATACTGCGCTCGCCAGGGCCTGTGTGCCGTTGTTGTTCATGGTCAGTGGCTATTTGTTGTTGAGTAAACAAGAGTCGCTCCGCTCATTTTACACAAACAGAATCAGAAAAGTGATCATCCCTTTCCTGGCTTGGTCGGTAATCTACCTGTTCTGGCAAAATGGATACTCCAATTATACTTTTTTGAATGCCATGAAATCCATGCTGTTGGCGATCATTACCGGCCCCGCTTATTATCATCTTTGGTTTTTGTATGCTCTCTTGCCTGTATATTTATTTGTTCCTGTTTTGCGGGTGTTTGTACGCTCAGCAGATGAGCAAACCCTTTGGTATTTTGCTTTGATCTGGCTTATGTTTGGACCATTCCTTAACTTTGTGGAGCAACTTTTAGGTTTTGAGTTGGCCATTAAATTAGGATTTTTCACTGAATATATCGGTTATTTTTTTCTTGGCTATGTTGTAGGCCGTTTGAAATTTCCACGCTGGGTCACCACCCTATCCGTCTTAATCTTTATTGCATCTGTTGGTTTCACAGTGTACAAAACCTATGTTGTCTCTGCCGCGTTGGGTGACTATAACGATTTCTACCTCTCTTATTTACGCCTAAATATTGTATTGATGTCACTTTCTGTATTCATTGCGTTAAAGGCTCTTGGAGAGAAAATGGGTGCAACCCCAGAATCACTATCCGTGATTTTGATTCGCAGGCTGGCCGAGGTCAGTTTTGGCATTTATTTGCTCCACGCCATGATGCTTTCATTCTTAAGGAGGGGAGCCTTCGGTTTTGAACTCTCCGCCTTGTCCGGGCCAGCAATTTATACCGCTCCGCTTATCACAGTTCTGGCTTTTATCGTTTCATGGGGTATTGTGATGATATTGCAGAAAATCCCATATGTGCGTGCGATTGTCCCTGCTTAATAGCTACTGTGTCCATTGCGGCCCCCAATCTGGCTCAGGGTGATTGGTGAGTTGTACCTGATTGGTGCCATCTGAGCGCATAATGTAGAGATCAGCTTGATCGTCATTGCGGAGCGAATTGAATACGATATACACGCCATCAGGCGAGTAGGATGCGCCGGCGTTATTTCCCCCGTCTGTTAATTGTGTTGCGTTTCTTGTTTCCACTTCCAGTTTGAAGATGTCTTTATCTCCATAGGGGCCGGCGTAGATCAGAAGATTTTTGCCGTCAGGTGACCAGTCTATGCTGCCACCGATGCCTTGCAATCCTTCCGAAATGCGCACATGGTTTTTCCCTTCGGTATCCATAATAAAAATCTCATATTCCTGTGGAATACCAACTGACATTGCGTAGGCAATCTTTTCTCCATCCGGCGACCAGGCTGTGGCAACGATTGTATCCACGCCGGCGTATACCAAATGTGGATTTAGCCCATCAGAATTGACCATCCAAATCGAAGTTGGGCCGTCAGAGGCGCGATTGGCAAAAATAATGCGCCGACCATCGGGCGAGTAATCTGGTGAAATGACATTGCCTACATTTTGAGTAATTTGAAAAAGTTGTTTTTCGCCGAATAACAAAAGATATAAGTCAAATGGACCGTTGCGGTTGGAGGCAAATAATAAAGCGCCACCATCCGGTGTGAAGATCGGATAATAATTGCTGGCGTCCATATCTGTCAGCTGTGCGAGGCCTGTTCCGTCACGGTTGACCATGCATAATTGGTTGTAATCTCCACGGGTGCAGGTAAAGGCAATGCGGCCTCCATTGGGGTCTGTGGGCCGCGGCTGAAGGGTGAGTGTCGGCGGGGGTGTGTAGCCTGAAGTGAAGGGTGTGAATTGCACTGGGGTAGGAACAACAATTGGCGCGGGGCGTACGAACCAGAAAAGCGAAATAAATCCTGCGATTAAGATGAGTATAAAAATTGGGAAGAAACTGATTCGAGCTTTGCCCTTTTTGGATTGAGCGGCTGAGAGCGACGCCATACGCTCTTCCAGCGGAGGAATATCCTGCTGGATGCTGATCGGCTTGGGCGGGGGCAGATACTCCCACCCGACGAGAACTGCCGAGGTGACAGGGGCAGTTTCGGGCGCAGCGCGCAGCGGAATTTCATCCACTTGAATCTGGGCGGCAAGCGCGAGGGATGAAAGTAATTCAGTCGTGGTCTTGAGCCTATCCTCTGGCTTTTTGCGTAGCGCCCAGAGAGTCATTCGAGAAAAATGATCGGGGATTTCCTTGTTTAAGGAAATCGGCGCGGACGGCGTTTGCTCAAGGTGTGTGTTTTGAATGGCTTCTCTGTTTTTGGGTGCCGGCTTTCCCGTAAGCCAGGTGCCTGTTGTGAGTTGATACAAAATAACAGCGAGCGCGTATATATCGGCGGCGGGAGTCAGAGGTTGTTTTGTGTATTGCTCCGGTGAAAAATATAGCTGTGGATATTTTCCTGTTTTTTCTTTTTCTTTTTGACTTACGTGGCGCGCGGCCGCGATGCCGCCCAGAAAAATTTCACCCTGTTGATTGATGCGGATTAATTCAGGAGCCAGGTTGAGATGCAGATAATTATTTTTATGCAAGGCTTCGAGCGCGCCGCAAATGGCCTTGATATAAACCAGAACTTCACTCACGCTAATAGGAGTTTTCGCAGGAATGATCTCGCGCAGCGAAGGTCCGTCAATCCATTCTTCAAGCAGGAATGCGAGTGTAGGGGTTTGAAATATGCCCAGATACGAAATTATATTTGGGTGCTTAATCGTGCGGAGTTTGCCCGCTTCAGCTTCCAGTTCTTTTATTTTTTCGGCAGTATCAGAAATAGACTTGGGTAAAAGTGTAAGCGCGAGCGGCTTGTCGTTGCGTATGTCTGTTGCGCGATATAGTTCACCCAGCGGCGTATGCGCGATAAATTCTTCAACGTGATATTGATTGATAAGGGTTTGACCTGATAAGGATGGCGGCATAAGGAGATTCTACCGCTTTAGTTGTTTGTGCGGTACTTTTTGATTTACGTTGTTTGGTCAAAAAAGGTCAAAGATAAATACAGATTTATCTTTGACCTTTTCGTACGCTTAATGCGAAATTTTGATATCTATGTTTTTTACAATGCCCATGAAAGCATGAGTCCAAAAATTGCGATAATCAAGCCGATGTGCAGAAGTAGATTGCTGGTTGCCAGCAGGGTGCCCGGCAGGATGAATTGAATGATCAAGTTTAAGAGGATCATTAGGATGCCGAGAATCGGGAGCAGCCCTTTGCGGTGCGCGAGAAATTCAGACATGCGATCTAAAAGTTTGGACATTATGCTTCCTCCGGATTATCCAGGGTTTCTTCTTCAATATTGTTGGGGGCTCGTCTGGCTTCGATTGGTTTTGCGTGCCAGGGAGCAAATTGCGCCAAAAGTCGGCCGGGGATGCGTCCGTGCATGACCATGCCGCCGCGTTCGTGTTCTACGCGTTCCACCTGTCCCAACTCATGAAAGAGGGAGATTAATGCACCTTGCTGGTAAGGCAGCCGCACGTGAATGGGCGAATAGGATTCGTATAGTTCTTCTCGAATCAAATGCAGCAGGTCTTTGACGCCTGTTCCTTCGATTGCAGAAATGGAAATTGATTTTGGGAAATTTTTCAAAATTTCGCGCGCGTTTTCAGGGTGATGTAAAAGGTCGGCTTTATTTAATGCCGTGACCATCGGGATGTGATTCGCGTCAATTTCTTCCAGTGTTTCCTGTACAGCCTGAAATTGATTGAGCGCATTAGGATGTGAAATATCAACAACATGCAGCAGCAGGTCAGCTTCTGCGATTTCTTCGAGTGTGGCGTGGAAGGCCGCAATCAGTGAGGTGGGCAATTTTTGAATAAAGCCAACGGTATCTGTGATGAGGGCAAGATCATCACCGGGCAATAGCACACGGCGGGTGGTGGGGTCGAGTGTGGCGAATAATTGGTCAGCTACATAGACTTCAGATTTTGCAACGCGATTGAGTAATGTAGATTTACCGGCGTTTGTATAGCCCACAAGCGCAACAGTTGGAATGCGCGAGCGTTTGCGTTGTGCGCGATATCTTGTGCGGTGAGCTTCCACTTTTTCAAGCTCGCGTTTGATATGGGTAATGCGGGTGCGGATCTGACGGCGATCTACTTCGAGTTGTGTTTCGCCGGGGCCGCGTAAGCCGACACCGCCAGCCGAGCCGGCTCGGCCACCGCCGCCACCTGCTTGTCTTTCAAGATGAGTCCAGGCGCGGGTCAGGCGGGGAAGGTTGTATTCATATTGCGCGAGTTCAACTTGTAACATGCCTTCGCTTGTGTGTGCATGTTGGGCAAAGATATCAAGGATGAGCGCGGTACGATCTAACACACGCACCGTGAGACCGAGCGCTTTTTCCAGCTCACGTTGGTGACGCGGCGATAGCTCATCATCGAAGATGACCACATCGGCCAGAGTCTCCTCTGCGAGCGCTTTTAATTCTTCCACTTTACCGGGGCCAATATAGGTTAAGGTATGGGGACGATCCAGCTTTTGGGTGAGTTCGCCAACTACATCCACGCCTGCGGTATCCGCCAGCAAAGCGAGTTCGGCGAGTGAATCTTCGAGTGAGAGGTGTTGTTTTTTTCCGTGCAAATCTACGCCGACGAGAAAGGCTCGTTCACGCGGAGGTGTGGTTGGTTGAGGATTTTTCTTGGACACTGATTTCCGTTTCCGATTCTAATTTGTTCTGGTCAAATTGATTAAATAACTTGGCGATGCGCGGGTCTGTCGCTTCGGTGCGTGTAGGCACTAGGATGTGAAAGATTGAGCCTTTTAATTTTACTTCGTCATAGCCTTCTGAATCGACCCAAATTGTGCCGCCATGTGCTTCGATAATGCCGCGTGTAATCGGCAGACCCAAGCCTGGGCCGCCACCCTTGAATTTTGTTCTGCCACTGGAATGCAGGTTGGTTCTGCCCAATTGCCCAAATTTTTCAAAAATCACAGCTTGATCTTTGGGAGAGATGCCGATGCCTGTATCCGCGACGGTGATCTCAACGAAGCCGGGCAGCAGGCGTCCGTCAATGGTGATCGTGCCTCCATCCGGCGTATATTTAATCGCGTTGGAGGTGACATTGTGCAGGGCTTGATACAGGCGCTCTGAGTCGCCGTAGAGCATGAGTTCGGCGCCTTCAAAACGATTGATGATCAGGTTTTGTTTGCGGTCGGTGACAGTTTTCTTGAGTTCGTTTTTCAAGAGATTTAACAGATGCGTGATCCAGAACGGCTGAAAATTAAGCGTCAGTAAATTGTTATCGATCAAGGAAACATCCAGCATGTCATCAATGATGCGGCGCATCCGTGAAATGCCGGTGTTGACGCCTTTGAGTAAACTGTCGATTTGAGACTGCCCCGACTGTTCAACAACATCAACCATCATGGCGGTGTAGCCTTCGATCAGGGTCAACGGTGTTTTTAGTTCATGCGCCGCGACAGAAATAAAACTGGATTTGTTGCGGTCGAGTTCCTGAAGTTTATCCTGTGTGCTGCCGAGTTCGTTGGAGATATGTGCCACACGCGTTTCCATTTCATAGCGGACGACAATGCTCAGGCTGTGCGTAAAAATTGGGATGATCGCGCCAAGCACTTCCAAGGCTTCATCTTTTTCGAGATTTTCGCGCACTACATCCATGGTCAGCGCAATCATGCGGTTCATGATGAAGGATACGAAGTATTCGCCTTCTTCAAGATTTGTTTCAGTGGGGGAGTGCCCCCAATCGTAAAGGATCGGGTCGAGCCAGGCCGTATCGCCTGTCATGACGGTTTGTTCAAGCAGGTCGTAAAAACGGATGAGCTGCTCCACAAAACCCATGCGAACACCTTCACCGCTCGCCAACTCGCGTGAAATACGTTCCACCCAGGGTGCGCTAATTTTCTGAAGAGAGTCTTGTATCGTCATTGGCTTAAGTTTACGCCCTGTTTAGTATTTTGACCATGCCTTTTCAAAACTTTTTTATTGCAAAGCAGCGCTTAAGGATTTTTTTGTTCCACGATCCAATGCCATAAGGTATCGCCGACGGCTTGCAGGCTGGCGGCAGAGACTTTGTCGGGGGTGTCTTGCGTGGTGTGCCAGTAGGGATAGTCAAAATCAATCAGGTCTACGGCGGGGATGCCTGCTTCAAGGAATGGGGTGTGGTCATCTTCCATGCTGTATTTTTCTTCGTTGATGAATTGTTTACTGTAGCCAAGTTTTTCAGCGGCGGCCCAAATTTCGGTGCGGATGGGGACATTGGAATTTTTTTCGAGATAGATGTTCAAGTCTGCGTCGCCGATCATGTCTACGATGACAACTGCTTCTGGCCGAACGGGAATTTCTTCGACGAAGGCGCGTGAACCTAAAATCCAATCCCAGCCTTCGATGCGGCCGTTATCTTCCGTGTCGAAGAAGACCAGCCAAACAGGGACAGTGTCAGCCGGCAGGGAGCGCGCCATCTCAAGCAAGACTGCCACGCCGGAGGCTCCGTCATTTGCGCCGGGGACGGGTTGGTCACGTTTGCTTAGGTCGGGGTCGTGGTCGGCGATCATGCGCGTGTCGTAATGCGCGCCAAGGATGATCTGCGGAGACTCTGCGTTTCGTTTGGCGATGATGTTGTAAATGGGATGTCCGAGCCGTTCTGTTTGATGGACTTCAACCAGCCAGCCAGCCGATTCCAACTCGGTGCGCATCCACTCGCGAATTTGGGCATGTCCTTCGGTTGCGGGGATGCGCGGGCCGAAGTTCACCTGGGTTTGCACGTCGGCATAGGCGCGGGAACTGTCGAAGGAAACAGAGGCAGGCTCAACGGTTAAGAAAGATGCGATGTACCATCCCAGGGTGAGAGTTAATAATATGCCGATCAAAATCAAATAGGTGGAGACTGCCCGTTTAGTCATGTTTTTCATCCAAATAATTTTTGAGCATATGCGCGGCGCGGTCGGCGTAAAGTTGACCGCGTTCGCGTTTGCCTGTTTTTTTATCGAGCTCAAGCTGCGGCAGAATTCCGAAGTTAGCTTTCATGGGTTGAAAATCTTTTAAGCTGGCGTTCGTGATGTAGTGACAGAGCGCGCCAAGCATAGTTTCGTTGGGAAGTGTGAGGAGCGGTTTGTTTTGTAATAGGCGCGTGGCATTGATGCCCGCCAGCAAGCCCGTGGCGATGTTGCCCATGTAGCCTTCAACGCCCGTGATTTGACCCGCAAAAAAAAGATCATCACGGGTGATGTGCTGCAATGTGGGGCGCAAAAGTTTTGGTGATGCAATAAATGTGTTGCGATGCATTTGACCGAAGCGTTCGAACTCGGCATTTTCCAATCCGGGAATCATGCGTAGTACACGTTTCTGATCTGGGAATTTTAAATTGGTTTGAAAGCCGACGAGATTATAAAGACTGGCCGCGAGATTATCCTGACGAAGCTGCACAACTGCGTATGGCCTTCGATCGGTGCGCGGGTCGCGCAAGCCGACAGGGCGCATGGGGCCGAAGGCCAGTGAATCAGTTCCGCGCTCAGCGATGATCTCAATCGGTAAACAGCCTTCGAAGAATGCGCCAGCTTTGACGCCCGCTAGAATTGCATCTTCAAAGGAACGCAGTTGAATGCGCTCGGCGCTTTGCAAGGCATGCACGAATGCGTAGTATTCATCTTTTGTGAATGGGCAGTTGATGTAATCGCCTTCGTCTTGATCGCCTTTGCCATAGCGTGAGGCGCGAAAGGCAATCTCCATGTTGATCGATTCGGCGTTGACAATGGGCGCGATGGCATCGAAGAAAAATAAATGTTCTTCGCCGCTCAGTTTCGCAATGGATTGGGAAAGGCTTTCTGAGGTGAGCGGTCCGCTGGCGATGACGACAGGTGTTTGTGGAATCTCTTTCATCTCGGCGCGGATGATCTCAATGTTTGGATGGTTTTGAATTTTTTCAGTGACCATGTGAGCGAAGGCTTCACGGTCAACGGCTAACGCTGCGCCTGCGGGCAGGGCGGTAGCTTCGGCACATTCCAGTAATATGGAATTCATTTGCCTGAGTTCGTTTTTCAATACGCCAGAAGCACGGTCAGGTAGATTAGAGCCAAGCGAGTTGGAGCAAACCAGTTCGGCCAGGTCGCCGCTGAGGTGTGCGCCCGTTGGGTTTGAGGGGCGCATTTCATATAGTTGTACTTTGAATCCGTTTTGGGCAATTTGAAAGGCGGCTTCACTGCCAGCCAGTCCGCCGCCGATGATGGTGATGTCTGTCATTTAGTTATTTTACCATTCAGGGAAAAGGGAAATTGGGAAAGTTAGAGGGGTCAGGTATACTTGCGGAAAATATGCAACCTCTATGCGGATGTCAACGGATGAAAACGATTGTCAACGGATATTGAAACGGATGAACGGATGAAAACGATTGTCAACGGATATTGAAACGGATGAACGGATGAACGGATGAAAACGGATATTGAAGCGGATGAACGGATGAAAACGATTGTCAACGGATATTGAAACGGATGAACGGATGAACGGATGAACGGATGAAAACGGATATTGAAGCGGATGAACGGATGTTAACGGATATTGAAACGGATGAACGGATGAAAACGGATTTGGTCACGCTGACGGAATTGCGCGAGTGTGCCACCTAATCAACATTCTTATTTATAATCAACGAAAAAATCCCGCTGTCTTACTTTAGAGTGGAGAGGAAACTTCATGTTGGAAATCCTGCAATCAATCGGTTCTATATTGTGCATCACTGGTCTTTGTTTCGGTCCGCTCCTCTTTATCGGTTACGGACTTCCCACCCTTGGCTACATCAACAAGCGCAGGAACGCGCGCAAACAAAAACGACACGGCGGACAGCATGAGTCGAAATTCCCCTATCGTGTGGTTGCTTACGCGTTGCTAGGCATCACCTTGCTGGCCGTCATTGCCAGCCTCTATTTCCTTGTCACTAGCGCAGTTGATCTTGGAGGTGTGGCGGGTCTGATTGCTGTTCCGCTTTTGCTCGCCATTGCCGCCTTCCGCTCCTACATTCTGCAAAATATGCCGTCCGCTGACGAAGCGCTGAAAGATGACCAGCGTCCACCTGTGCTGTATCTGCGTTCGTTTGATCAGGAGATGCTCAAGTTCATCCACCTCAATGATGCGGAAAAAGTGAAATACAATACCTACCTCAACTACGCTGGGGATGTCAACCTGCCGCCCTTTGAAAGCAAACTTTACGACTTGATGAATCGTTCTGCGCTGCTGACCTTTGGCACGTCTGTCGAAGCGGAGGATGTCACTTTTGAGAAATATTTCCGTGCCGAAGTGAGCAGCCGCATCGGTCCGCTTGTAGCGCTGGGCAATCCTATCGACAATCTCCCCGCCGAAGGAGCCTTCCGCGATTATCAGATCGACGAACGCTGGAAGGATGTATTTTTGGAACACTCGGAACTCTCTGCCTGCATCCTGATGCAGTTGGGTAGTTCTGATAATTTGCAATACGAGTTGACTGCCATCCTTGCCCGCAGCATCCCCCATAAATTATTTATCATCACCCCGCCGCAGGCAAACCTGAAAGACCGCTACGCCTGGGTGCGAAAATATATCCTGCGTGAAAAGACCGCCGACTGGAACACCTTCTCCGCCATCCTCCAGATGAATGGCTATCAAATTCCCGCCCCGCCGCCTGGCATCGGCTCCGTTCTCACCTTTGAAAAAGACGGAACGCCGCTCATCATCGCTCAAAACGCCTTCCAGCCGCAAGACTACATTCAACCCATTACCGAAAGGCTTAAAGCGCTGAAACTGATCTAACTATCAATCGTAAACACCAAACGTCCATATAACTGCGCGAGTGGCTGAAGTCCGCTGGTGATGAATGGGAAAATATAAATTCAGAATGATGAAGTCAGAATCGACGCGACCGCAACGTCGTCACATGTTTGTAACTTAACAGGTCATAAGAGGATGATGTAGAAAAATGGAAAAACAAAATTTACCAAATCCGTGGTTGGCAACACGCACGCGGACAGGCAGCGAATATGACGCCCCCTATGAAGCCCGCGCCGCAAAAGGGCTGGATGTACATGGAGAAGCGAACCTGATTGAGAAACTGCTGCATTCCGACTTGAATCAAACGGCTTCGGCCCAACCCTACCGAGTCCTCGATGCGGGATGCGGCACGGGTCGCATGGCGATTGAATTGGCGCGGCGTGGTGCAGATATCGTCGGCGTTGATTTGGATGAAGTCATGTTGAAACAGGCAAAAAATAAAGCGCCCCATCTCGATTGGCGGCTGGGCGATCTATCCAGCATTAAATTGGATACTACATTTGACGCAATTGTGATGGCAGGTAATGTGATGATTTACGTCACACCTGGCACAGAGGCAGAAACACTTGCCAATATGGCATACCATCTCAAGCCCGGTGGATTGCTGGTTACAGCCTTTGAGTTAACGCCCCACTCTTGGACTACGTTAACGCTTGAATCCTATGACCAGTTAACAAAAATAGCAGGATTAAAAAAAATAGCTCGCTGGTCAACCTGGGAGCAAAAACTCTGGGATCAACATGATACCTATGCAGTCTCAGTGCATACCAAATAAGGCGTTTCCGTTTCCACTCGCTGTATAATCCTTCAACGAACATAACTTTATTGGTTTTATTTATAAGGAGACCCATATGAAAAACGATGCAATATACCTGTTCACCCGTCTCGTTGAAACGGCAGTCGCTGTTTTTTCAATACTGGCTTTTATCATCCTGTTTTTCTTCCCTGATTACACAGGCCAATTATTTTCCTGGGCTGTCAAGCCTCACATGTCATCGCTTTATATTGGAGCGGCCTACCTGGGCGGCGCGTGGTTGCAGGCAAAAACTGTTTTTGGAAAACGCTGGCATCGTGTTCACGTGGCGCTTCTGCCCATGTCAGTCTTTACGATCCTGATGCTCACCGCCACCCTCCTGCATTGGGATCGTTTTTCGCTCGGCACACCCGTCTTCAAAACCTGGCTTATTTTTTATATCATCGCGCCCATTCTTATCCCCGCTGTTTGGATGACCAACAAGCAGACGAATTCAGGTGCGCCCGAAGACTCTGACGTGGTTGTATCTCCCGTAGCGCGCACTGTCACGCGTCTCTTCGCAACTGTGATGCTGGTCTTTGTCACCGCGGGCTTTCTCTACCCTGAATTTTTTATCCGCATCTGGCCCTGGGCATTGACTCCGCTTACAGCGCGAGTCATGGCAAGCTGGCTCTCCGTCATCGGCCTCGGCGCATGGATGATGTCCACCGACCCGCGCTGGACTTCGTGGCGTGTCTTTCTGGAGAGCATCTTTGTTGGGTACGGTTTGGTTTTAGCAGCCGCCGCAATGAACTCGACAGATTTCACAACCAGTGTCATTAATTGGTTCACTATTTTTATAACGATCATGTTATCTGCGATTGCAGTTTTTTACATCAACATGGAAACGCACAGGCGAAAAAATCAGAGAGTGGCTGGCTGATAAATAAGCAATTCAATCAAAAGCGCCGAAAGTCTACGGGCTATTGAAATCATCCGAGGTAGAAAATGAGCAGGCTTGCAAAGTTAGCTTCGGTGATTGGCGGGTACGTGCTGGCATGTCTCATTGCCTATGTCACAGTCTATATTTATCAACTGTTTACACAGAAAGCCGCAGCACAAGCCTCAGCGGGCATGTCTGCCTTCGGTGACCTGTTTCTCTTTGTTGGTGTACTCGGTTTCCTGATGCTCTTCCCAACCGCACTGGCGTTTTATTTTTTACTTCGGAAATTTCCACCCTCCTGCAAGATTTCTTAAGGACTATTGAAGTGAGAATCCGTGCGTTGCGGTCGCCGCAGACTCCGAAGGAGTCTCATCTTTATAGCAAGAATCGCAGCGGCCCAAGGGCGACCCCAATGGGGTCGGATGTTCTCCACTACTGTTACAAACAATGGCCGCGTTACGGTCTAAACCAAATCCGTTTTTATCCGTTCATCCGTTTCAATATCCGTTGGCGACTTGCCCCTGTTGATATTATCGTATAATGAAAACATCGGTTGCGTAACCGATGTTGGAAACCCACAAAACCAAGGAGTATAAAATGGCATACACATTGGAAACAAAAGTTGGCGAAATTTTGAAAGACACACAAGCACTGGAAATTTTAGATAAACACGTTCCAGGCATCTCCAGTAACCCCATGATCGGATTGGCTAGCGGCATGACCTTGAAATCCATCCTTTCCATGCCGCAAGCGAAAGACGCTGGGCTTACCGAAGAAATGGTCATAAGAGTACTGGCCGAGATCAACGCTCGAAAGTAAATACAGAGCATCTTGCAATTGGGTAATTAAATTATCAAAGCGGCGCATGGTCTTTATGACATGTGCCGCTTTGATTGAAAATCAAACCAGACTCCGAAGGAGCCAATGTTTATAGCCCTATGTTTAGTTGATAACCCGTACTTGCCCATCCCTCACCAGCACCTCCGCCAGCGTGACCAAAATCCATTTTCATCCGTTCATCCGTTTCAATATCCGTTGACAACCCGCACTTGCCCATCCCTCACCAGCACCTCCGCCAGCGTGACCAAAATCCGTTTTTATCCGTTCATCCGTTTCAATATCCGTTGACAACCGTTCATCCGTTTCAATATCCGTTGACAACCGTTCATCCGTTTCGCGACACTTGCCCCGCACTGCGTTTTGTGCAGTGCAGGTGAGCGATCCGTTGACAACATCCTTTCCCGTTCTTCTGCGGTTATAATCTGATATAGAGCTATGCAAACTGATACAGGCATTGAAGCCCCACTCAAAGAAGCCGTGCAACTCTCCACAGCCGTGTGGGCTGTTTTGGCAGAGCGTGTTGGCGGTGCCTGGTTATTGCGTGCCGTGTATCACCTCAATAAATCTGCGCAAAATGATTTGATGAGTCTCATGGTGCGCCCATCGATTGATGCATGGTTGTGCGGTGCGCTGAGCGGGGGACATTCACGTTTTAGCACAATTCCAAAAGAGATCGACCTTGAAGCTGAGCGGATATTTGCTTTTCCTGTTGCGGGTTCTTCGCAAGCCATCCTGGTCGGCGCGGATGAACAAACTACTGAAGCGCAACGCATTTGGAAATTAACCGCCTCTCTCTTATCTGGTCATTCCATTTCTCCCAATCAACCGTTTCTTCCCGACCTGCAATCTGGTCTGGCCTCTGATCTGCCGCTTGCCATCGAAAAGGTGTTAAGCGCCTTCGTGCAGGGAGTTACGTGTCAGGGGGCGTGGCTGGCTATTCGTCGCGGCGAGTCACTTGATATTCAGGCTGAATGGAACGACACAAAAGCCAAAGGGGTGTCCATGCTGATTGATGAGAATCCGCTTCTCCGTCGCGTGAACCGTTCCTTATCCGATGTAGTCATTACCCGTGAACAGCCCAATTGGGACAATCTGCCCTATGGCACGTTAAAATCTGGCACGCAGGTCTGGGTCTGTTTGCCGCTCGTGATCGGTCAGCGTTTGATTGGTGTGGTAACTCTTTGGCGTCAAAAGGAATTTTCGCGAAATGAGTTGGGACAATTGCGTGAGTTGGCCGCGCGTGTTTCACCATCGATCGAAGTATTGGTTACGTTTTCTGAAATGGCCGCGCATCTGCGGCGGCTTGGCTTGCTCAACGATTTCGTGTTGACTGTTTCCTCTGCTCAAAATCTCGATCAAATTGCGCGGCGTATGTTTGGGCTGCTTTCGCGTGCTTTCAACACCGAGTTGATTGCTTTATTCCTGCGTTCCAGTGACGGGCGTGTGCTGCGTGATTACCGCATGTTTGAAGGCCGAATGAATGTGATCAGCGCCTCGCTTGTGGGCCATTCGATTCAACCCGTGCTCAAGGAAGGGCGCGTGCGCCGCGTGGTGGATACGATCAAGGAAGGTTTTGTGCCAGTGCATAAAGGCGCGCGTTCTCTGTTGATCGTCCCGCTTAAATATCGCGGACAATCCACCGGCGTGCTGATCATTGAAAACCTGCGGGCTGAAGCCTTTAGCCAATACGATGAACATCTGATGGTCGTGATTACCAGTCATCTGGCCGGGCTGATCGAATATACACGCCTGCGTGAAGAAGCCGAAGGCCGCGCACGTAGTTTGGGGTTGATCCATGAAGTGGTGCAGCAGGTCATCGGCTTGAATGATAAAAAAGAAGTTGCCTATATTACCGCAGACCTTGTGGCGCAATACTTTAAATATGAATTGGCCGCCATTCTTCTGGTTGATGACGAAAGGCAATTTTCCATTCAAGGCATCGGTGGCACGCAATCTGAAACCGTGCAACGCGCGCTGGCTGGCGGAGAGTTTCTGGTCACCAACGGCGTTACGGGGCATGTCTCTCAAACGGGGGAGAGTATTTTGATCAATGATACAAAACTTGAAAAAATGCACGTGCCGCTTAAAGGCTGGGCGGTGCGTTCTGAAATTTGCGTGGCCTTGAAAGACGGCGAGAATATTTTGGGCATTATTGATGTGGAAAGCCGCGAACAGAACGCCTTCTCACACAACGACCTGATCGCCATGGAATCACTCGCGGGCATTTTGACTGCGGTGATCTCCAGCGCGAATCAATATCAAAAACTGCAGGAAACCATTCGTCAGTTACGCACAATCGAGATTGAGCTGAATGCCCGCATGGAAGCGCAGCGTTCCGCTGAAAACCGTTTGATTCAGGCGGCCAAACTTGCCGCAGTCGGTGAAATGGCGGCAGGCATTGCGCACGAGTTGAATAATCCATTAACTACGGTTACAGGGTTTTCAGAGCTTGTACTTGAAGAACTTCCGCAAGGTTCAGCCCACCGTGAAGAATTGGAAATGGTATTGCGCGAAGCGCGCCGCGCCAGTGACGTGGTACGCCGTCTGCTGGATTTCTCGCGTCAGGGTGAACGCACACGCATCCGCGCCGATATCAATGAAGTTGTGAATGATGTCATCGCGTTGACGCGCCATTTGATCCTCACGAATGATGTTCGTCTGACCATTGAGCTCGATGAAAGCCTGCCCTGGGTTTCCATTGACCATAATCAAATGAAGCAGGTTCTGTTAAACCTTATCCACAATGCATTGCAAGCCATGCCCAATGGCGGCGAATTGAATGTAAGTACCTATACGGCCAAACGTGACGAAAGCGATTGGGTCATTATGGCTGTCAAAGATAGCGGCATTGGAATACAACCCGCAGATCAAGATCGTATCTTCGAACCATTCTTTACCACCAAAGGAGATCGCGGCGGCACAGGCTTGGGCCTCTCGGTCACGTATGGCATTGTTACAGACCACGGCGGCACCATTGAAATTTCAAGCGAACCAGATAAAGGCTCCACCTTCGCTGTCTGGCTGCCAATCTAATTATGGAAACACCCTTCGTATTTGTTGTCGATGATGAACCTGGCATTGCGCTGTTGTGTAAGCGATTACTGACACGCGCAGGTTACAAAGTAGAAACAGAAACCACGCCGCGCAAAGCCATTGATTACCTCAAGGAAAATAAAATAGACCTGCTGCTGGTGGATATTCGTATGCCGGAAGTGGATGGCTTTGAAGTGATCCAACAAGCCCAGCGCCTGCAGCCTGATGCCGCCATGCTGATTATGACCGGGCATGGCACAGTTGAAACCGCCATTCGCGCCCTGCGGCAGGGTGTCGATGGTCTGATCCTTAAACCGTTTGGGCAAGGCAGCGAATTGATCGATGCAGTCAAACTCGCGCTCGCCGACAGCCAGCAAAAGAGAGATGCCGCACGCACGCAGGCATTGCGTCCGCTTTTTTCAGTGACCGAATCCCTGCTTTCTGAAACACGCCGCGAGCCATTGCTTGATCTCATCATCAGCGCCATCTGCGGGCATTTGCAATGTACACACGCCGCCTGCTATCAGCAAAATGTTGAGAACAAAGATTTCTCGTTATTAACTTCACGCGGCACCGAACTTCCTCAAAACTTTTTTGAATTAATTTCCCGCGTCGATACATCCGCCACGCCCATGCTGATCAATGCCAATGGGCCGGGTGACGCCGCCCTAAAAGCGCATCTCGCCGACCTGAAACTTGGTGCAGCGATTCTTGTGCCGATTCTCCGTCCAAACATGCGCATGGTGTTATATGCCGCGCGTGATTTAAATCAGCCGCCCTTCCGTGAATCAGAATTGGAGCTATTCCAAATTCTGGCGCGTCAGGCTACTGCTGCATTGGAAAATGCCCGTCTCTACGCCGAACAACTGGACTATGTGCGTAAGGTGGAAGAATCTCAAAAGGCACTACTTCAGGCAGAAAAAATGGCCGCCGCCGGGCGCTTGAGCGCATCCATCGCGCATGAGGTTAATAATCCATTACAGGCAGTTCAAAATTGCCTGCATCTCGCCGGGCGTGAAGACCTGCCGCCAGAAAAACGAAAGGAATATTTTGACCTTGCCCGTACAGAACTTGAAAGATTAATACTCACCGTCCGCCGCATGTTGGACTTTTACCGACCGAGCGCCACCTCCCTTGAAAAAATTGACATCGCCGAGATGCTGCAATATATTCTCAACCTTATGTCAAAGCAGTTATCTGAAGGGGGGGTGAATGTGTTACTTGAATCATCAGGGAAAATTCCATTTATTCAGGCAGTCGGAAGCCAGATGCAGCAGGTATTTATTAATTTGATCCTGAACGCCACAGATGCCATGCCCGAAGGCGGAAACTTAAAGATTACTACTCGTTCTGTTAAAGATGGTGTTGAACTTATCTTTCAAGATGACGGCAAGGGAATTCCAAAGGAAAAACAACCAAACATCTTTGAACCGTTCTTCAGTACCAAGGAAGGTGGCACAGGATTGGGATTAACAGTGAGTTACAATATAATTACTGCACACGGAGGCACACTTGAATTACTTACTGATCGTGAAATCGGCGCTTGTTTCCGCATATTCTTGCCTGTAGGAGGAAAACAATGAAATCCAATATTCTTGTAGTAGATGATGAACCTGTTGCACGTCAATCTCTTTCCGATATCCTCAAACTCGAAGGATACAACGTGGCGTCTGCGCCCAATGGTCAGGCGGCCGTGGAGCATGTCCGTATGAATCCCGTTGATCTGATGATCGTGGATTTGCGTATGCCCGGCATGGATGGTCTTGAAGTGGTGCAGGTGGTTAATCAAATTGCCCCTGATACCGAGGTAATTTTATTGACTGCTTTTGGTTCCACAGAAACAGCCATTCAAGCCTTGCGCCTACGGATTCATGATTATCTTTTGAAGCCGGCCTCTCCAGCGCAAATTATTGCGACGGTCAAAAAAGGGCTTGCACGCCGCTCTGGAAAATCGCGTGTAAGCAATGCCATTACCAATGATGTTGTGGATGAGGCTGTAGTTGTGTTTAGCCTAAAGGATGGCACAACCGTAGACCTTTCCCGCCGGCAGATCAAGCATAAAAGCAAAATTGAACACCTCACGCCGGCAGAAGGCAGGTTGTTGCGTATTCTGATGGAGAATGAGGGTAAGGTATTTTCTCATCGTGAATTGGTCTTGTTGGTGCAGGGATATGATACATCACAGCGCGAAGCACCTGAGATTCTGCGCCCGCTTGTCAGCCGTTTGCGGCATAAGCTGGATCAGTTTCCGTCACTATCCGAACAGGTGGTAAGCGTTCGTGGAACAGGTTATTTGTACGAAGGAAATAAATAGACTTTAAATAAATCCGCCAGCAAAAGATAAATTTTGCTGGCGGATTTATTTTTAAGAAAATAAGGATTTATTCATACGGGCCGAAGATATCCTTGGGTAATCCTGGCGCGCGTATCCAGGAGAGCCAGCCGGTTTTCCCGGCATGTACAGGCGGAGTCGAACTCTCAAACATCACCAGAGTCAGGCTTAGGCCAAGAATGACCGCTCCTAGCCATTGTAGGAGTGACAAGTTCTCGCCCAGCCAAATGCTGCTAAAGACGATCGCAATCAAAAGTTCAGCAAGTCCAAGCAAAGCAGTTTGCATGCCGCCGATCTTTTTTACACCCAGAAATAATGCGATTCGTGAAAAAACGGTTACAAGGGTTAATCCAAAAACGGGAAGCCAGGGGACGTTGGTTGTGGGCCAGGCTCTATCAAATAATAAATAGGCGGGCACAACCACCGCGCTCATGGATAGTAAAGTATATAGTGCAACTGTAGGCGCGGGAACTTCATACAATACGCGTTGGTTAATGGGCAGGTGCATGGCATATAAAATGGCTGCACCGATCATCATTAACACCCCTGTAAAATCTGCAGGATGCTCAGGTAGGCTGGTAAGCAAAAGCACCGCCACTGTCGCAAGAATAATCCGAATAAATGTGAGGCGGCTTGGGGGTTGATGATCCAGTATCAGCCAGAGCGCAACAAAAAAAGGATAGAGCGAATAAAGCAGCTGCCCAACACTGGCATTTAATCTTTCGAGCGCCAGATAATAGAGCAGCGACCCAAGACCATTGATCGCGCCTGCGAGCATGCATCCTATTAAACCAACAGGAAAAATATATAGGTATTGGCGATAAAACAAACTGATGGTTAACAAAAGGATCGTGGCAGCGAAACTTGTGCGTAGTGCTACAACTGCAAACGGTGTAAATCCCTGGCTGATGGCAAGTTTGCCAAAGACCGGCGCCAACCCAAGAAAAAATGCAGAACTGAAAGCGGCTAAAACTCCAGCCGTTTGCTTTTGTCGCAAAATACCACCTTTATATCCGGCAGGAAAGTAAAATCACTTAATTAATGATTTTACTTCTTCAAGGAATTCATCATTAAGGAAATCGCCTTTTTGCATCAGTGATTGTATCTGGTCGCCGAGTCGATTCTTTTCATCCGGGGTAAGTTCTTTGGCTGTCGCAACGATGACCGGGATGGTTGAAGTTTCTGGTTTTGCGCGCAGGGCTTCAATCACAGTAAACCCGTCCATTTCCGGCATCATGAGGTCAAGGATAACAAGATCAGGCAGTTCACGTTGAATTAATTCAAGACCTTCGCGCCCATTGCTTGCTTCCAGAATTGTGAAATTTCCTTGTGATTGTAATATTCTACGGATTAGTCGTCGGGCTTCAGTGGTATCTTCCACGATTACAATTTTGGGAAAGCGTTCGGGGGCAACCTGGGTTAGAGCAGAGAGTAACCCCTCTTGTGGGGTTCCCTCACGTTCGCGCGAGGGGAATTTCACATCACGCGACCAATTTTCGCCGAGGATGCTTGGGTCGGCCGGCATGGTATGGCCTGTACAATTAACCACTACAGTGTCGCTGGGTTTGATAATACCCGCTCGGATGAGTTTAAATAATCCCGCGAAGGCCACGCCCGCAGCAGGTTCAGCAGAGATACCTTCCATTTTTGCCAGCACATGCATGGCGCGGAAGGCATCTTCATCCGGCACACTTTCAAAAACTCCGTTTGTGCTGTTCACATATTCCCGCAGGAATTCATAGGCACGGCCGGGATCGCCTGTTGCCAATGTTTCAATGCGAGTCATTGGAGATAGAACGGGCTCGGCTTTCTCCAATCCTTTTTTCCAGCTATTTACCATGGGGGCACAGCCTTCAGCCTGGATAGGAGCAAACGCAGGAATTCGGTCTGTCCATCCCATTTGTTTCATTTCGCGGAAGCCTTTATAAACACCAAGTGGCCCCATACCGCCGCTAATGGCCTGCACATACCAATCGGGCGTGCGCAAGGGGACATCGACTCCGGCTTCTTGAACGCCCTGAATGGCAGTTAACTGCTCTGCGATCTCAAAAGCAATGGTTTTCATGGCTTCAATAGAGGTGATGGTACGCGCTCCCATATCCTGATATAAGTGACGTTGGCGGGCAAATTCGGAGGCGACTTGTTTGCACTGGTCATATGAGCCAGTGATCTTAATCACCTGACTTCCATAGAGTGCGATCTCGCGCATTTTTACTCCGGGCACCAGGCTGGTTACAAATGCCCATAATTTCATACCCGCGCGTGAAGCATAGGCTGAATAGGAAATGGCAACATTCCCAGTGGATGCGGCTACCATCTCGGTGATGCCCGCTTCTTTCAACGCGGCAATCGTAACTGCGGCCTGCCTATCCTTAAATGAAGATGTCGGCCCCTGACGCTCATCTTTAATATAAATATTAGGGCAACCCAGCATCATGCCTAAATTTACAGCTCGAATCAGTGGAGTGCCGCCTTCTCCCAGCGATAAACTGATGTTGGGATTGCGAACAGGCAATAGCTCTCGGTAACGCCAAAGATCCATTGGACGACTTACCAGTTTAGCCGGCAGGGTCTTTGCGATCATCTCATAGTCATATTCTGCCTCACGCCATTGACTATTGCATTTTGGGCATGTAGTAGACGTTGGGTAGTACGGTGCGTTATGTCCGCAATCGAGACACTTGATAATAAATGACACTGTGATACAAACTCCTATTCGGTATTATGATCTTGATTAATTTGTGCGCGGTCCAGTATGCGCTGAATGGTGGTGAGCAGTTCTTTTTCGCTGAAAGACCCCTTTGATAAAAGACGTTGGCCCAACCCGCTTAATTTATTTTTTTGTTCTTCCGTCGGCTCCATACCGCTAATCACAATTACAGGAATATCACGCAGTTTTTGTTCTGCCCGCATATTTTCCAAAATTGTAAATCCGTTTATCTCTGGCATGAATAGGTCAAGAATCACCGCGTGTGGCGGGTTCCCGGAAGAGATGATGTCCCAGCCCATCCTGCCGCCTTCTGCAAGTGTGGCTTTATATCTTCCATCATCGTTTAATATTTTTCCGATCAATCGCAGATCATTTGGATCATCATCGATTACAAGGACTTCTCGAATGGAGCCGTCCGAATTCAACAAATCCAGTGAATTGACGAGATCATCTTCCAGGATCGGTTTGACAAGATAATCTGCCGCGCCCAGGCTGAATCCTCTTTCCAAGTCTTCAATAATACTACAGACAATGATTGGAATATGTCGTGTTGCCGGGTTACTTTTGAGGGTATCCAATACTTGCCACCCGTCAACTCCGGGCATCATAATATCCAGAGTGATGGCGAATGGCTTTAGTTGTATGGCGCGTTCCACTGCCCGTTTGGGGTCAGACAATGGAATGATCTGATACCCTTGCGGGTGTAGATAGCGTTCGTATAAGCTGATGACTTGTGGATCGTCGTCAATTGCAAGAATGATTTTATTGTTAATGCCCGGGACGAGAAGCTCGCTTTCTTTTTCTTTACGAAACAGGGGTAATGTAAACGAGAACGTGCTTCCTTTCCCCACCTGACTATCGATCCAGATTCGTCCCCCGTGCATGTCGATGAGATGCTGGCAGATGGAGAGACCCAAACCTGTGCCGCCAGTTTTGCGGGTCGGAGAGTCATCCACTTGTGAGAATGGCTGAAAGAGTTTTGCCTGATCTTCTTCTGAAATACCCGGGCCAGTATCCGTAACGCTTACCTGAACTTCACTACGGCCTGTTGGGCCAGCTTTTAAGCTGACCTCAACTAAAATGTCACCTTCATCTGTAAATTTAGCCGCATTGGAAAGCAGGTTGATCATCACCTGTCGGATACGGATTGCATCTGCCCGCACTGTAGGTAGATCAGGCTCGATGATGCGTTTCATTTCAACCTGTTTATCTTTTACAAGTCCGGCCATGGTGGATAGCACACTGCTGGTCACATCCACGATATTGACTTCGTCGAATGCCAGTTCCATCTTGCCAGCTTCGATCTTGGACAGGTCGAGGATGTCATTAATCAAACCCAGTAAATGCTGGCCTGAATTGTAGATTGCCGAAAGGTCTTGTTGTTGTAACTCAGTGATTGGCCCATCGATACCTTTAAGGATAACGCGTGAAAAGCCAATAATGGAATTTAGCGGTGTGCGTAACTCATGACTCATGTTCGCGAGGAACGCACTCTTCAACCTGTCAATTTCGCGCATTTCCATAACCGCTTGTTGTGATAATTCAAACGAGCGCGCATTGTCAATGGCTACTGCCACCTGATCTGCCAGTGTTTGCAGCACTGTAATTTCATCTTCGGTGAAGGTATTTATATTTTTTGCCTGAATATCAATTGCGCCAATAACGCGATTTCCAATCCGCAACGGAATGGCGGCTTCGGCGCGAGTTTCAGGTAATAGAGGATTTATTTTGTGAATAGGGTCAATCAATACATCGTTTACGACAACTGGATTGCCTTCCAGCGCCACTTTACCAACAATGGATTTTGCATTCACTTGAAGTGAATGGCTATTTCTTTTCATTTCCGCGCCAGCTTCACCAGTTGCTTCACGCAGAGTGGCGTTAAAGCCGGTCTCTTCCACAATGAAGATACTGGCGTGATAAAAGCCGAAGCGCTCATTGATTAAGTTTACAGTTCGTGCAAAGATCGAGTTAATATCCAAAGTGGAAGTAACGATCTTGCCAATTTCCGAAGATACGGCCAAATATTCATTACGCCTGCGGATGGATTCCTCTGCCAGCTTCCGCTCTGTAACATCAGAGTGGGAACCAGCCATTCGAAACGCCTTGCCGTTGGCATCACGCAACGCCTTTCCGCGGTCTCGAATCCAGCGCCAGGTACCATCTTTATGGCCGAGTCTGATTTCGACATCATAAGCATTTGCCTTGCCTGTCAGGTATTCGTCAAGAGCATTTACTACGTAATCATGATCCTCGGGGTGAATGAGCCTTTCCCAATCTTCAAATCCTTTGGTAAGTTCATCCACTTCGTACCCAAGCATGGATTTCCAACGTGGAGAATAATAGATTTCATTGGTTGCGATATCCCAATCCCACAGTCCGTCGTTTGCACCTTCTGCCGCCAGAGCATATTGTTCCTGACTTTTACGAAGTTCCTCTTCCGATTTTTTACGTTCGGTGATATCACGTGCCACCCAGAATACATTCTGATCATCCAGTTTGGAGAGGTTTGCCAGAAACCAAAAAACTTTATCACCGACTAAAAGATCGTATTCCAATTGAATTGCGCTTGAACCTTGCAGAGTTTGCTGAATTGCAGAAACAGATCGATCTGCAACATTTTTGGGAAGTACATCATGCATTAATTGCCCTATTAATTCATCTGGCGGGCGCACGAGGAGAGAAGGGTTGGTGGGGGCAATGCGCACATAGCGGCCGTCTTTATCCACTACCAACACCACATCTTCCATGGACGAAAATAAAGTACGCAGATCCGTTTCAGACCGCGCCAGCGCTTCTTCAGCACGCAGGCGGCTGATGGCGGCCGAGATTGGTGGTAACGTAGTTTCCAGCAAGGCAATTTGATTTGAATTAAGGCGGGAGTCTTTTTCGAGTATATCCACACCCAGCGTTCCCACTACCAGCTCATTGATAATGATCGGGAAAATTGCCGTATAAGTAATGCCCAATCGGCGAAACTCCTGCTGTAAAGCAGGCGGGATGGCAGGGTTATTTGCAGCGTTTTCCAATATATAAGGTTTTCGGGTGGAGATTACTGTTTCTGTTGCAAGATTGCCCTCCATGGGAATCTTGAGCTTGGCGGCGCTGGGCCCGTCTTTTATTTTTGAATGATCAGCAATAACTTGTAGATATTGTTTATCCTCATCTAAAATAGTAACGGCTCCGCGAGCAACAGGGAAGGCCTCAACAATTTCATAAATAACGGCATGTAAAGCTTCTTGTAAACTTGTTGCGCCTGTTAATGTGCTGACAACACGATTGATTAGAGCAAGTTCTTCAGCACGTTCTTGAGCTTCCTGGAACAGGCGCGCATTTTCAAGCGCCAGCGATAATTGATCAGAAACCTGCCTGACAAGCAATTGTTCATCGGGTGTCCATTTCCGCTCATTGGTTTCATCCATGACACGTAAAGTGGACCACTCACTAAACCCTGTAGGAATATTTACTGAGTAGGAAGATGTGCCTAGCGCATCTTCTTGAACAAGCACATCCTCAAGCGGTGTCAGCATGGCCGTATGGCGCTTGACCGGCCTCGCGGGTGCTGCCTGCTCGGTTTTTTGTTGGACAGGCGGCGGGATAGTAAGAGGCGCCGCCTCCTTTTCTACCTGTGGGCTGCTTTTTACTTTTGACGCAGATTCCTCAGGTTGAAAGTCCTTGAAGAGCTTATCAAGCTGCTTGTCTGTTTTCGGTTTCTTTGGCATATTCTAAAAGTTCCTGTGCAAGTACGCGATATTGTGTGGTTCCACGCGAGCCGGGTTTATAGTGTGAAATAGGTAATCCCGCGATGGGACTTTCGCGCAATTTTGTATCAATTTCGATCGCGGTATTAAAGACGCCTTCTCCAAATGTTGAGCGAAGCTGATCATGAATATTACGATGGGTGCGGTTTCTTTTATCCAACATGGTCACAAGAATACGATAAGCCAGGTTGGGGTTATCACTTTCTCGAATGCGGCGAATAAGTGCCATCATATTCCGCAGAGCGTAGGCTGAAAAGTATTCCGCCTGTGTCGGAATTAATAAAAGGTCTGCGGCGGCAAGCGCATTCTGTGTGATTGCTCCAAGCGCCGGCGGACAATCAAGCAGGATGTAATTGTATGTTTGGTTTCCCATGTTGGCAATGGCGCGTTGTAATATGGTGGTGTAGTTTGTGCGCATGGGCAGAAATTGCTCGGAGGTTTCTATGCGTGAGTTGGCCTGGATCAAATCAAGATTTTCTATCTCTGTCTTATGGCGTGCGCTGATCAATGGGATATTGTCGAGCATGATATCGCTTGAGGTGTATTCAGCTTCTCCTGGTTCAAAGCCAAGAGATAGTGTGAGGTTGGCTTGTGCATCCATATCAATTAATAAAACACGATTGCCCATATCTGCAAGTACGGCTCCAAGCGAGAGGGTGGTTGTGGTCTTTGCCACCCCGCCTTTTTCATTGGATATAGCGATTGTTTTTAACATGGTTACCTTCCGTCTACCTATCAGGGGATGGCGCATTTTTTCGAGGAGTCACCTCAACACGCGTGGCGCCTAACGCGTGTTGTAGCTCTGCAATTGCGGTCTTTATCATTTCCTGCGGATCGTTTGTACTACGGATCTTGGTGGTAATGTCTGATACAAGGCTTTCACGTGAGGCGCGGCGTGAGGTTTCTTCAAAGAGACGGGCATTTTCTGCCGAGAGCGCCACACGATTTGCTACGGCTTTAATCAAATCCATTTGGTCCGCGGTAATATGTTCGTTCTGCGGTATCAGGATGGAGAGTGTGCCGATGGTTTCGCCGCGAATGGAAATGGGGGTTAAGATTTCCTTTTGCGTGTCGTTGCCAGATATCTGTATTAGTTCGTTACCGCCAATTTGAGTTGCACCGATGGATGAATATCGGAAGCCCCCCAGGTTTTCTTCCTGAGGCAGCCGGCTCCATGTTTCGCGAATATATTGGCGTTGGATCGCATTTGATTCGGCAAGAGTTCTTTCGAGTTGGTTGAAAAGGCGGGCGTTTTGAATCGCGAGGGTTACCTGGTCTGCCAAAGATGTTAATACATCAATATCTTCATCTGAAAAGCCATTAACGTCCACGCTTTGAATATCCAGGGCTCCAATTACTTGCTCATTAATTTTAAGAGGCAGCGCTAATTCGGAGCGTGTTTGCGGGAGGTATGGGTTGTTGAAGAAAACGGCATCTGCGCCTGTATCCATGGCAATGCGTGCAGTTCCAGTAGCAGTCACATTTCCCACGATGCCTACCTGACCAACTTCAAGACTGTGCTGATGCTCAAGCATTTCTTGTCCGCCAGTGCTATTGGATGCGCGCAGTACAGCAAATTTACCGCTGTCATCAAGCAGGAAAATCCCGATATGGTAAAAGCCAAACTGATTACTTACAATTTTAGTGATCGATGGCAGAAGTTTTTGTAAGTCTTTTTCCACCGAAATATTTCGTCCGATCTCTTCAATTGTCTTTAATTTTTGGGCGCGTTTTTCATTTTGCTGGCTTGTAAGTTCCAGTTGTAAAGTTTGTTTTTCCAGTTCCTGGGCGCGGCGATCCTGATTTTGAAGCGCGCCTCGCAATTGGCTGGTCATCATATTGAATGTTTGCGCAAGGGTGCCGATTTCGTCTCTGGAGTTGACCGTCGCTTGTAAATCAAATTTTCCCGTTGAAATTTCCTGCGCAATGTTCGTCAACGAGATGATCGGACGGGTTAGCTGCTGTGAAAGGGTTGTGACCAGCAGGATGGAAAGAACAAGGACAACAAGAACGGTGATGATCGTTGTGGTATAGGTTTGATTGTTGTTTGAACGCGCCGTTTCGATGGACTGGGACGCAAGTTGTTCTCCCAGGTTTTTGAATTTGTTCGTCAATAATTCTGCAGCGCTGGAGGCATTAATTAAATTTTCATTCTGGATGGCAATTTCTTTGTCTAAATCTACCAGAGAGTCGAATGCAGAAAGATACATATCTGCTTGCACGAGTAGCTTGGCTTTATCCTCCAATGTAAGTTGATCAGATTCTGTAATTCTATTTTTTAGCAAAGGAATAAATGTGTGGACTTCAGTAGCATATGCTTGTGTTGGGTCTGCAAGATATTTTTTTTCGCTTAAACGAATCTGGAGAAAGATAACCTCCAATTTAGGAAGCCCTATAACTTTTTCTTCAATAACTCTGGCTGCGATTCGAAATTGACTTTCGAAGTCTGTCTCTTCATCGAAACCCTTTTTTTGAAACGCGCCTACGAGAAATTTAAAGCTTTTTTCATAGGCATCCACGTTTTGGTTTAGAGATGTAATATCTTCCTCGTACTGGGCCTGTGTAATGGAGTCTGTGGAAGTGGCCGTCACTTTATCGCCAAAGGCTGCCAGCAGTATAAGCTGCGCACGTATATCGGTGATATTTTGCGTATAAGGTATTACATAATTTATGTTCGCCGTAAAAAAACCTTCCTCTCGCCAGTGTAGAAGAAAATTTTTCTCGTTGGAACGCGCCTGTAGCAGACTCGATTCCAGTTGACTGGATAAATTTCGAATTTCAATGCCTTCGGCCAAAACTTTTTCGTAAGCCGATTGCGTTCTGCGTAATCCATTTAAGGTGACGATTGCAATGATCGCGGCAAAAATGAACAAGATTCCAAATACCAGAAAAAATTTGCGTGACAAGTGTAAGTTTCCCCAGAAGCTATAACGACGCTCTAGTGGCAAATTATTACTGACGGTTTGATCAGGCAGTTCTGCTGTGTCTATAATTTCGGGAGGTGAAATAAATCCATTATTCATGTTATTCTCTATTTATCGTCACTCTTAAATTGGATTACAACTTCCGAGCCGGGCATGGCGCGGCCTAACTCTTCCACTGCTGTTTGTAACACGTTCTTCAGATTGATGGATGCGCCAATCTTTCCGGTGACTTCACTGATGGTTTGTTCCTTGATAACCTGACGTTGAGATTCCTGGATCAGGCGCGCATTTTCAAGCGCAATGGAAAGACGCTCAGAGATCATTTCTGCAAGGTTGACTTCATCTCCGCTCCATTGGCGGCCCTTGTTTGGGGCTTTGATATTGAGCGACCCAATTACCTGTCCGCGTATTTTGATCGGAACTACGATTGTCGCTTCTTTGGCGATCCCGTCTGCGTGGAAGATGAGTGAGTTGCCGCGATTGACGGCTTGTCTAATCTCATCTGATTCAATGGGTTCAGTTAATTTGTTACCGCCTTTCATGTTTTGGCGGTAACCGGTTACAGATTCTTCACGGCTGAATGTTGACCAGCCTTCTTTTAAGTTTTGGCGATATAGGGCTTGTGCTTCATTCAAGGCTTGTTGGGTCTGTGTAAACAAGCGCGCGTTTTCAAGCGCTGTTGAAATTTGATCTGCCAGAATATTGAAAATTTTCGTGTCGTTTTCTGTAAAAGCGCCCGGTTTTTCACTTTGGATATCTAACACGCCCATTACTTTATTACGTAAACTGAGTGGGAGCGCCATTTCGGAGCGTGTGTTCGGGAGGTCGGGATTGTCGAAGTAGGCAGCATCCTGCCCAACGTCTAGGGCGATGCGGGGGGCGCCGGTTTGGGCAACATATCCCACGATTCCGCTTCCACCGACTTCAAGCCTGTGTCCACGGTCAAGCATAATTTTTCCACCTTCGCTGTTTGCAGCTTGTAAGACTGCAAATTGCCCGGTTTCGTCGAGTAGGAAAATTCCGATGTGATAAAAGCCAAAACGATCGCTAACCAAACGAGTAACCAGTAGCAGCAGATTTTCAAATTTTTGCTCGCCGGTAATGATCTTTGAAATTTCGCTAACGGATTGAAGCTCATCGGCGCGTTTATCGCTTTGGCGGCGCGCAATTTCAAGGTCTGCTGTGCGCTCGGCAACACGCGCCTCAAGACTGTTAAAAGTTTGGTTGAGTTCATCTGTCATGCGGTTAAAGGATGCGGACAGCATTCCGATTTCATCTTCAGTGTTTGTGTGAGCGCGCACGGTGCGGTCGCCTGCCGCTATTTGTTCAGCTGTTTTTGTTAGGCTAACGAGCGGCCCCGTGAGTATTTGTGATGCAAAAAAACCAACGGCAATACTTAAGATTACCAATAGGAGTGAGATCAGAATTGTGGCTTTGTTTTGTTCTTTAACAGGTTCAAGATAGTTTGCTGTAGATTGATGAACCAGCGCAACCCAGGGTTGCGTTTCAAGAAACACGCCCGTGTTGGTTGCGTCTGCGTCAAGTGATTGTGAGAAGTCGTTAAAGAAAGGCTGTTGTTGCAGGTTATCAATCCCTGCAACGATTTTTTCATCTGCGCCTAAGAATAATAGTTCTTTTGTGACAGTAGGCAGGCGTTGCTCTGCTTGTAATGCGGCTACTTCGAGGTCTGTAAAATTTTTATAAGACCTGAACAGTCTGTCACGATTGCCGGTATATGCTGTTCGCATATAGGTGTTTACATCTACGAGCGAAATAATAGTGCCTGAATCGCGCGGGTCAACCGAGCGGACAAGAGCTTGAATCACGGTTGCATGGTACTCCACACGCAATACACCAATTGTTATTCCGCCTCGATTTTTAACTGGAGCGCTGAAATAGAGCTCAGGTTCATCATCATTATCAAAAACTATATTGGAGGCATAGGGCAGCCCGGTTTGAAATGGTTTGGAAAAATATGGAAAATCTGCCTCATTTCGACCTTGGTGTTCATTCCCAGTGTCCATAATGTTTATGCCATTTATATCAAGAAGGGCAATGGAATGAATGAAGACAGGGTCTTTTCGTGTTAGGGATAATAGGGTGAGGCGTGCGTTTGCCTCTTCTTCGCTGCCAGCGCGTGATTGTTCAGGTAGTTCCAGATAGGAGATCAATGCCAGTTGTTTTGTATCTGTAAGTATCGAGTCAAGTTGGCTTGTGATGAAGCCATCGACCTTGCTTGCTGTTATATTTGCCAGGGTTGTCAGTTGCGTTTTACCTTGATTCTGCAAAACCTGTGCAAGTGAGCGGCTATAAAAGAATCCCAGTGTGACCAGTGGCGTAATAGTGATGAGTGTGAAAAAAATGACGATTTTTGTCTGCAGTGTATACGAATTGATACTTCTCAGGATAAAGAAGATATATACAAGGGTTGTGATCGCGGCGATAACATTGGTGTAGAGCGGGTTGGTGGGCAGTCCAAAATCAGGTAAATAAAGGTCGGTTAGAACGATAAGTATCGTAATAATTAATGTGACCATGATGGTACGGATTGCCCAAATAGGCGGCAGGGTAGCCGAGGAAATGCTCGACACGACTATAAGAACCATGATGCCAAGCGCAAGCCCCTGGCCGTGCGATACAAAGGGCAGGGTGCAGGCCATGATTAGAATGGTTGCGATGAGAATTCCAATTCCATATACAGTACTTCCGCGAAATACTTGCAGGGCGCCAATAAATGCAGCCAGAGAGACAATCCCTGTCAGCGCGATTCCCCATAAGCCGTCAATGCCATTTTGACGATAGGCAACAGGCCCTATGATTGCAGTTAAGATCGCAAATAGGATGCCGGTAGTTAGGCTGATGGCAAGCGCATTTTTCTTGCGGCGTTCTTTCTCTTGCTCAGATAGCTGGACGACTGGGTTATTCATAAAGGCTCTCTTATCGGTTTTTACATTTAAGGTCAAGGCAGGAAGGATGGGTCAAACAATTCAAGCGGGTCAACTTTTTGGATGGTTGCTCCAATTGAAGCCAGATAGTTGGATGTAATATTGGTGATGGAGTAAATGGAGTTTTCTTCCTGTACATCGAACAGTGTTTTATTTTCGGTAATGGTCAGGAGGCTGAGTCCGTCGTCAGGTTGAACTTCTTCAGCGCTTATACCCAGGTATTTAGCCGCAATGATGCGCGTCTCTGATTGATGTTGTTGGCGGTATTCCAATGCTTTAAACCACGCCTTTAGGAATGCGCGAACATCTTCCGGTCTTTCATCTATGAAGGATTCACGAAATACGATTAGATCCGGGAAAAGGTACAGTTGTTCCTGTGGATAAATAATTTTATAGCCGTTGGCTAGCGCATCGGATAAATAGGGTTCCCAGGTGTAGGCAGCTTGTACCTGGTTATTTTTTAGGGCAGCTACTGCATCTTCAGGGTTTACAGTGATCACATTCAGGTCGTCAAGGGTCATATTGGCACTGCGCAGCATTTCAGCGCTTGTTAATTCATATTGTGTGCCGGGTTGCAAGCCGAGTGTTTTACCTTTTAGATCTTGTATGGAGTTGATTTCAGAGCCTGCAACAACTGCATCCTCGCCGCCGTTGTCATAGATGGCTACGGCTTTTATTGGGGAGGTGCGATTGATATTAATTGCATCTCCAATGGAAACCAGCCCGCCATCAATTTGTCCGGCAGCGAGGTCTGGCTGAGAATCAGGATAGTCTTTATAGTAAACCGGCTCTACCTCTATGCCATACTCTTCGAAATAGCCTTTTTCCTTTGCGACAAGCAGAGTATAGTCGCCCCACCATTGTGTAAATTCAACCCGTATCGGAGTTTTTACAATGGGCGCAGCTTGGAATACAGCGCAGGCTGCCAGAATATTCGTGAGCAGGATTGAAATTACAATTTTTATCAAAAGGTTTCTTTTCATTTTTATAGTACCAATTTTTATTTCGCCATGCTTAATTCAATGGAAAGAGGCTCAATTTGAACCAGTACATCTGATCCGCCCAATGCGCGGCTCAGTTCCTGGGCCGCTGTTTGAAGGATGGTTTCAAACCGAATTGAGGAACTGATCTTTGATGAGATGTCGGTTGTAAGGCGTTCAATATCTGCCCGGTGTTGGGTAGCTTGGAGCAGAGTTGCAGTTTCAATGGCAAGCGAGAGACGTTCAGTGACTGCCTCTGCGATTTCAGTTTCATCGCTTGTTAATTTATATTTATTTTTTGTGCGTAAGTTGATTACGCCGATAGTTTGTCCACGCAGGCGGATGGGGATCGTGAGGTTTGAAGAGTTACTTTCCTCGTCAGATAAAATCACTTTGTTTTGCGTAATAGCTTGTTGAATATGCTCACCTTCCAACAATGCATCCAAAGGTTTGATGGTGGAACCAGTCAATTGCAAACCCAGTCCCTGAGATTGTTGCTGCATTACCTTCCACGACTCGTAGGTTTTATCGTTTAACGAGCTTTGATATTTTGATATTGTGGTTTTGGCTTCTTCAAACGCAAGGGAGTTCTTGATGGCGAATGCGACTTGATCTGCCAGTGTGATTAAGATTTCAACATCTTCCTGATAGAAAGCATTTGATTCAATGCTCTGCACGTCAAGTGCGCCGATAATTACCCCGGCATATCGGAGCGGGAGGGCGATTTCTGAATGAGTGTCTGGCAAGTCTGGATTATCGAAGAATACGGCATCTGAGCCTACATCCAATGCGATGCGCGGCTGACCGGTTGCGGTAACAAAGCCCACCAAGCCGGTCTGCCCGACTTGTAACTTGTGTTCACGCGCCAGCATTTTTTTTCCGCCTTCGCTGTTCGCTGCTCGAAGGACCGCGAACTCGCGATTATCATCTAATAAGAAGATGCCCGTGTGATAAATGTTGAATTGGTTGCTGATCACTTTTGTGATTTGCGGCAGGAGAGTTTCCAGATCCTGGATGGATGAAATTGTACGCACGACCTGCGCAATCGATTCAAATTGGCGGGCACGTTTTAAGTTGGAACGGTTGGCTACATCCAATTCGGCGGTACGTCGGTTGACACGGTCTTCAAGTAAAGCACGCAATTCATTTAATTCGACATTTTCCTCTTTTTGTATTTTTTCACTGATACGCGCCCTGTTTATGTTGTCGTTCAATCTGCTGATCAATAACTGAAGTACACCCGCACCCCCTAGCAGGATAATGGGTACGATAATCGCATCATCCAAGCTGGCTGGTATGTAGGGGATTTTTCCTTGTAAATCATATACTGCGACATAGAGCACGGCAGCAACTGCAATAGGGGTGACGAGAACAAGCGAACGCCTGCCCAAAAGAATTGCGGAGATCGCTAAAACAACAGGCAGCCCTACCATGGCTCCATTTTTGAGTCCATTTGTAGTAAGTGAAATGACCGTAATGGATGTAATCAGGGCAAAAGGAATAACCACCTTGGCCATGTATACATTTCCACGCGAGGTGAGTATTAACGAAATGATTCCAAGGACAAGCGCAATGGAAAGCGTAATAAATGCTAATGGGTTTCTTGATCCTTCCCCTACCAGACCGGAGACCAAAGGCAGCAGCACGATATTGACAAGAATAACCAAGATGACAATGTTTTTTGTCAGATTGATGAATGATGGATCGTTATCATCTTCATCTCTAAAATAAGCAAGTATTTTTGAAAACATATCGTTCTCCTGAGCCTTTATGCTTGCCCTGGTTTTTTTGTGGAGATTTGAATGGCGATATCTGTTCCCGGCAGGGTGTTACCCAGTTCCTGGATGGCTGTTTGAAGAATATTTTCAAGGTTGCTTGAGCTGCCGATCTTGGCGGATATTTCTCCAATGACACGTTCTTTTGCGGCACGCTTTTGTGCCTCTTGCAGCAGGCGGGCGCTTTCAAGCGCGAATGAAGTTCTTTCAGCTGCCGCCTGAACCATTGCGATCTCGTCATCGGTCCAGGTGCGGTTTGAGTTTGCGGCGCTAAGTTTGATGGTGCCGATCTTTGTGCCGCGCAGCATGAGTGGAATTGCGAGGCTGTGTGGGCGTTGTTTGCCGGCTGATGTGAGTTGAGTTGTATCCACACCGTCAAATGAGAAGCCCTGGACTTCCTGTTGTGTAAGGAATTGTTTCCACTGTTGGCCGCTCAATTGAATGGATGCGGCTTCTGCTTGTGCAAGGGCTTCTCGAGCTTGTTGGAAGGAGCGTGCGTTTTGGATGGCGACACTTACCTGGTCTGCGAGAGTTAAGAGAATGTTGATATCTTCATCAGCAAACGCATTTGTTTGTTTGCTTTGTACATCAAGGGCGCCAAAAGTTTCTGCGCCAATGCGCAAGGGCAGGGCTACTTCAGAGAGAGTCTCTGGAAGGTCGGGGTTGTTGAAGTAGGCAGAATCAAGCCCCACGTTAAGGGCGACGCGGGATTGTCCGCTGTTGGTTACAAAACCGACGATGCCGGTCTCTCCAACGAGCAGCCTGTGATTGCGTTGCAGCATTTTCCTTCCGCCTTCGCTATTTGATGCCGTTAATACGGCGTATTCACGGCGCGTATCCAAAAGGAAGATACCTACATGATAAAAACCAAATTGTTCAGAGATAGCCACTGTGATCAGTGGCAGGAGGGTTTCCAGGGTTTGGGTGGAGCGGATGGTATGGGCCACGCGTGCAATGGCTTCAAATTGATTCGCACGACGGCTATTTTTTTCGTTGGCACTTTGGAGTTCAGTGGTACGCTCAGAAACACGTTCTTCAAGACCGGAAAGGGTGGTGCTGAGCCTTTCGGCCATAATATTTACAGAGGTGGCCAGTAAGCCGGTTTCATCCTGTGCTTCCACACTGGCGCGGGCTAAAAGGTTACCGCCTGCCACTGCTTCTACTATTTTGGTGAGGCTTACCAGCGGCTTTGTAATGACCTGTCCCACCCATAGGCTGACAAGGAGCGATCCAATAAAAAGAATAATGAGAATTGAAATGGCGCCCTGCGATGTGTCATCGATTTCTTTTTGAACTTCATTGCCTGATGTGATTAGGAGCGTATTTAATTCACTGACCGGCGCAATGATGACGAGCCTGTAATCTGGAGTTTGCAGCGGGGCGTATCCGATATAATTGTCGACGTTGTTAATTTTTATGGTTTCAAGTTTTGTTTCGCCGCTGATTATTTTTTGTGTGATTGCCTGTATGGAAGCCGGCCCGTGGGCAAGGATGGTTTGTTTTGGGCTTTCGTTGACGGCTACTTCTTCAGGCTGCAGGCCGAAGAGTGAGTAGCCCTGAATTGGCATTGCAAGAATGGTTCCATTTTTATCTATAAGAAATGCGAATCCTGTATTGCCAAATTTAATGTTGGATATGGATTTTGCGATCTCTGCCAGTTTTAGATCTGCGCCAATGACGCCTTTGAATACGCCTGTGTTTGTATATACCGGCGTGGATAGGGTCACGATCAAGCCGCTGCCTGCCGGGTCTTGGTAGGGATCTGTCCAACGCGGTTTTTTCCCGGGGTTATTTTCGGGGTTTGCGATTGTGAAAAAAGGTTGCTTTGTTGTATCAAAATCTGCTGGAATATTTTGCGCCAACCCTATATTGGGATAGTATGTTGTGTATCCCAAGTCGCTAATATAATATACGGCGGCTACTTCCGGGTGTGACTTTAAGAGGTTGACGGCATAGAAATCAAGATAGGCAGTTGTATTTAAGTCAGTGATCATTGCCTCATCAAGGGTGTAGGTATTGGGTATAAAAATAGATGACGGGTCTGAGGCCGAATTTCCGTATTGCCCATCAGCGAGCACAAAAACTTTTTCAGCGGCATTCCAGTAGGTGCCCTCAATAAATAGGTTCCGCTGTGTTTCAAGTTGTGTTCGATAATCCACGATGCCTTCTATATCGTGTGTTGTCTCAGCAAAAAGTTCGTCGGCTTTTTGTGCCTCTGTATTAAGGGTTTGCCTTAACTGAAATGTAATTTTTTCTAAAACACTGTCTTCAAATTTTTGAGAAAGTTTATCGATGATGATGTTGGCGCGATTGACGCCGAAGATTGTCAATGCGGAAACAATGATGCTGCCAGTAACCAGAATGCTGAATGCCACTTTTATTCGTAAACTGAATTTTCTGAATTCCCTGAGTACAATGATGCCAAGCAGGATGACAATCAAAGTGACAATATAAGGTATGTATTCTTCCAGTTGCGGTACTTCAAGGCGATCATTGCCTAGATTGAAGTCCAAAAGAAGGATGGCAATGCCTGCAAGAACCCCGACAATAATGCCTGCCAGGGAGTATCTGACGGGCATGGCAAGGCCAGTGATAGAGATGATAACCAAAATGGCCGCAACTGCTATGATGGGACCCAACCCTTGAATGAAAATAGGGACAATAAAAATATCGATCAGGAAAAATGTGATGACAAGCATCATCGCAAAATTTGATCTGCCGCTGCGAATTAAGGCGATTTCCCAGATGCCAATGACTACGGTAGTCATTAAAGCAGCCGAGACCAGATACAGTTGTTGAAGTTCATTGACATAACCGAAATACGCAAAGAGAACAGCTGTAAGAACTGCCGAGATTATTAAAACGCTAATGATGGCATATCCATTGCGGACATGTTGAGCCGAGGGAGTTTCAGGAGTAGCGGGTTTAACAAATTGAGACATGTTTATTTTTCAGGAGACTATTCGTCCCCGCTCCCCATCTCGACTGTAATCTGGGCGCCGCCAATTCGATTTCCCAGCTCTCGAACAGTGGTTTTTAAGATTGTTTCGATCTCGGTGCCTGCGCTGATTTTTGCAGAAATTTCGCCGATAGCACGTTCTTTTTCTGCAGCATTACGGCTTTCACTTAGGAGGCGCGCACTTTCAATTGAAAGCGCTGCACGTTCAATGATTGCAGTAATGATATCCATTTCATCTGTGTTCCATTGACGTTCATCATCAGTTTTAATATTTAACATGCCGACGATCTCTCCGCGTAATTTCATGGGAATTGTCGTTTGTGTGGAACCCTGGTTACCATCCATGTTTTTTTGATGATAGGCCTCACCTGAACGAGATGCCTCGACGGCTCCGGGTATACTAACCGGTTCAAGGAGCAGGTTTGATTTCAGTCCCTGCCTGCGGATGCCCGCAAGTTTTTGTGAACGGGTGAATTCTGACCAGCCTGTTTGGATGTCGTTATGATACAGCATTTCAGATTCGAGCAGGGCTTTTTTTGTCTCTTCGTAAAGACGGGCATTTCCGAGGGCGATTGAGACCTGATCGGCGAGTGTAGTAAGAAGTTGAATATCATCCTGCCCGAATGCATTTTGTTCTGTACTTTGCACGTCAAGAACTCCGGTCAGTTTTTCGCCCCTTTGGAAAAGGGGGAGTGCTATTTCAGAGCGGGTTTCTGGCAGGTCAGGGTTGTTGAAGTAGATTGCATCGGATCCGGTATCCAGCGCGATACGAGGAACTCCGGCGCCGGCTACATTGCCCACGATACCGACTTGACCAACTTTTAACTTATGCTCACGATCCAACATTTTTTTTCCGCCCTCACTGTTTGATGCTGCGAGAACCGCATTTTCATTTGCAGGATCAAGAAGGAAGATACCCACATGATAAAAATTAAATTTCTGACTAATCACCTGTGTAATTTGCGGCAGCAGGTCTTGCAGCCCCTGAGTTTGGTTGATTGCGCGTGAAACCTGACTAATTGCCTCAAATTGTCTGGCGCGGCGTTCGTTATATTGATTTGCAAGTTCGAGTTCCAAGGTGCGTGAGCTTACCATTTTTTCAAGGCCGGCGCTTAAATCCTGCAGTTCTTTGTTGCGTTCAACCACTTCTTTTTCAGTGCTGCGAGCACGTTGCGCTCTTTCATTGAGCAGGTTGATAAGTGCCCTTTGAATAAAAGTTATTGCCAACACTACAATGGATATTGCAACCGGTGAAACAGGTACTGTTAATGCGCTGGTAGGCGATACCAGAACCCCGCGCATTTCAGCAGTTCCAATTCCAAATATGGCAGCGATAATCAGGAATGTGAATATGAATGCGCCTCTCTGCCCGAGAGTAAGACCAGCCAGACTTAAAACCACTGCATAGGCCAGAAGATTAATATCGTGAAGACCATATCCCGGAGGAAAAGCGATAATGTAGGTAATGACAACGAATAGTGACGTTGGGAGAAGGATTTTTGCTGGAAGAAGAATGCCTCGCAGTACGAAAATAAAGCTAATGACTGCAAATATTAAGAGTGATCCGATGGAGGTTTGGTATTGCCATCCAAAGCCGCCGAGTATCGATACAGCCAAAGCGGCTGCATCTGTAATGATCGCAATAATGAGAAGATTTCGCAGCAACTTAATAGTCGCTGTCTCTTCACTCTGGTTGGAATTTTGTGTTGATCTCATGGATGCACCGTTAGTTCTCTGGCTTTGGGTCATTCTCTGATTGAAATTGAAGAATAACTTCCGAACCACTTAAGACTCTCTCAAGTTCCTCGGCTGTAGTCTGAAGGATGTTCTCAATATTCAAGGCAGAGCCGATACGTGTTGTGGCCTCAAAAATTGTACGTTCTTTTACTGCCCGTCTCTGGCTTTCTTCAAGCAGGCGCGCATTTTCCAGGGTCAAACCGGCGCGATTGGCTGCGGCTTCTGCAATCGCCATCTCTTCCTCTGTCCAGATATGGTTTGGGTCTTCCTGTTCCATGCCAATGACACCAATCACCTGGTTGCGTACCATCAATGGGATCAGAAGGGTTTCTTTTATATCTGTGGCGATGTTATTCGCTTTTATGATAATAGGTTTACCAGTTTCTAATTGTTGTAATAGATTGTCTGGCAAATCCTGCGGTACAGCCTGTACCCGTATACCGTCATATTCATAGGCTGAATGCTCGCGCTTGTTAATGGTTGCACTCCAAACGTTTTGCGTTTGCAGGCGGTAGGTGCTGCTTAATTCAAGGAATGTCCCTTCAACTTGCTGTGCCAATTGCGCATTTTCAATTGCCGCGGCCAATTGATCTGCAAGTAGTTGGAGAACACTTATGTCCCGTTCTTTAAAAGCAGATTGAATATCAGATTGAATATCCAAGGCTCCGATGGTAAGGCTGCGGCTGCGCAACGGCAGAGTGATCTCAGAGCGGGTTTCTGGCAGAAATGGGTTTTGAAAATGTGCAGAATCTTGATCGACATCTTGCGCGATACGCGCCTGCCCGGTTCTGATGACATTACCGACCATGCCTTGTTGCCCAACTCTTAATTTATAATTTTGGTCGAGCATTTGTTGTGCGGCATCACTGCTGGCGGCGCGCAGGTAGGCAAACTCTCCATTATCGCCTACTAAAAAGATGCCAACATGATAGTACTTGAAACGTTCGCATATTAAATTGGCTGCCACATTGAGGAGTGTGTTTAGATCGCGAATAATGGTGATGTCGCGCGCTACCTCGGCAATCGTCTCAAGCTCAAGAGAGCGTCTCTCTGATTCGCGTGTGCGGTCAGCCACTTTTTCTTCAAGGGATTCAAAGGTGTTTGTTAAGTTGGATGACATTATATTAAAGGCTATCGCCAGGTCTTCCAATTCATCTTGAGTTTTTATTTTGATCGGGTCAATCAATTTTCCTTTGGAGGAAGCTAACTGATCTATTGTAAATTGGTTGGCGTATGTAGTCAGACTTTGGATGGGTTTTGTAATGGAGCGGGTAAACAGGTAAAGGATAACTCCAAATATAAGCACCACGATACTTGAATAAATGATGAGAGTGTTACGCAGTTGCGAGGGGGTTTGAAGCAGTTCTGCTTGTGGGTAGGCTAGCGCCAGCGACCAGCCAGTATTCATTCCAACTGGTGTGTAGGCAACGAACAGAGGCTTACCTTGCGGGTCTACAACATCCATAAAGCCCGTTTTCTCTCCCATCATTTCCGCAATCAACTCTTTCCAGTTTCTTGCAAATACAGAAAATGAAGAGGTTGTCATCGAGTCGGCCATGGTCTCGTAGTAGCCGCCAGCATTTTTCCCGACCCCCAAAATGGTACCTTGGCGGTCTATAAGGAATGCGTACCCATCTTTTCCAACAGTAATCTTATTTACAATTTCCTGTGTTTGAGAAAAGGCAATATCAGCCGTAGCTACGCCTTTTAAAGCTCCGCTGGTTTTATCGAAGAACGGGGCGCCCCAGGTAACCATCCAGATATCTCCGCCGCCAAAGTCAAAATAGGGAGAAGATAAAACGGGTTCGCGTTTGGCTTTTGGCTGGGTATACCAATCCAGGCTGAAGTAATCGTAGTCAGGGTTGCCTAGTTGGGTGAATTGCAATTCGTTATTTGCTGTGCGGCTGTAATAAGGTGACCAGTAATAAAGATCAGGCTGAAATTGATACGGTTCGTATGCAATCGTCGATCCAAATATTTGGCTATTACGCGCCAGAGTGTTATTGATTATTTTTAGGATGGTTTCTTCGTCGTAGTTTGAAACCTCAGCGACTGCGGCTAAATCTATTGCCACACTTCTTGACCATATCAAGTTGGCACGAATGAGTTCGGCTTTTGATGCAGATTGGGAACTTAATTCACTTTGTAGTGTATCAATCAATGCGGTTTGAGTGATACCTACACTCAAAAAAGTTGAGATGATGAATGCGAGCATTAATAAGACGATAACGATGACCGGTAATTTTATCCCCAGGCTGACTCGGGAGCCGAAAAATCTCCATAGTCCAGGCCCTTGAGGTTTTTCAATATTCTCAATATCTCTTCCCTGCATTGGGAAGGAAACTGCGTTAACAAGAAAATCTTCCGCGATACGCGTAGGGTACGATGGTATATCTGCTCGAAGCGGTTTTTTATTTTTAGGAACAGGGTTGCTTTTAGTAGGGCTCATAATAAATATCTCTTAGCCTGCTGTTGGGTTTTGCTCTGTATCGTCATTTGTGCCCGATGATGTTGTTTCCAACTTGATGAAGGTACGTGTGGCTCCAAGCGTACGGCCCAATTCCTGGATGGTGGTTTGTAGAATACTTTCCATATTGTTTGATTCGCCAATGCGGGAGGTGACCTGTGCAATAAGTTGTTCGCGTTCTGCGCGGCGTTCTGACTCTTCAAAAAGGCGGGCGTTTTCAATAGCCAGCGATGCGCGATCTGAAATTGATTGAATTAAGGACACTTCGTCTTCGGTCCACTTTCTATTTGCTTCGGATGCCTCAACGTGAATAAAGCCGATCACCTGCTCGCGGAATTTAACAGGAACTGCCAGGGTGGAGGGGTTATCTTTCGAAGGCTGAGCCAGAATGACGGTTTCGCCTGATGCGAGGGCTTGATCCAGAGTGGGGTTATTAAGCGCACTTGCAATTGAAATCGTCCCATCAGGTAGATAGGAATATCCACTTTGCTTTTCCGATTGCTTTTTGCGCGCAGTTGATTTTTTTGAAGTGCGTGAGTAGGTATCGTTCTGGTCATTGGATAATACGGTGTCTATGACGATGCCGATCTGGTTGGCGAGTGTACTTAATAGGTTCGCGTCTTCATTGTTGAACGCAGAGGGTAATGTACTTTGGATGTCTAGTACTCCAATGGTTTTGCTGCCATACTTAAGCGGCAATGCCATTTCAGAGCGTGTTTTAGATAAATCTGGATTATTAAAGAAAACTGCGTCTGAACCTGTGTCGAGTGAAATACGAGGACGGCTGCTTTGGGAAACATACCCAACAACGCCAGTGCCACCTATTCTTAGTTGATGGCGACGCTCAAGCATGCGCTGCCCACCCACGCTGTTTGCTGCGCGTAACACGGCATATTCACGATTCTCATCAAACAAAAAGATGCCGACATGATAAAAACCAAATTTCTCGCTGATCGATTGAACAATATAATTGAGCAGCTCTCCAGGTTGTTGATCGACGTTAGACGAAAGCTCCTGTGAAATATCAGAGATGACTTGAAAACGTGCGGCTCTTTCCTTAACCTGTTGAGTGGTCTTTTCCAGTTCAGTGGTGCGCACTTCGATACGCCGTTCAAGTGTTGCTGTGATATCTTCGAGGTCACGGTTCGCGTCTGTTAACTCTTTTAATTTCTCTTTATCCAGGTTTGCACGGAAAATTTGAATGCCATATAGTATGGCCCCGATTACAAGCACAATGCCGCCTGTGCGGGCTATGCTTTCAGTTGCAGTGACAGGCACGTTGGAATATAAGGGCGCTGTAAAGGTGGCTATGGTTGCAAGGATGGCAAGACTTAAAAATCCTCCTTGTGAAAGCAATACGCTGGAAAATATAAGGGATATATGTACGGTTGATACGATGGAAGATTCAATTGAAGTTGAAGTGCCTTGATAGATCCTGTAATAGGCGAGAGCTGTGAATGCATACGTAAAGATGTAAATTCCCAGGCGATAATATTTTGTTTTACTGAGGATGTACGAAATTATTGTGATGCCGCTTAATGCTAGAAAAACACCAATTCCTCTTGGCCGCGCAAAAAGAGCGCTGATAAAAAACACATTTAAGATAAGCGTGAGTATTGAAAGCAATTGTGCGCGGCGAAATTCGCCAATCACTGTTATTGATGGATGGGGGGCGATCATTCTTGACCAGATTTGCCCGGCACGCTCCAAGAATGGTAATTTTTGATTGTTTACAGACCGTAGATTAGCCATGCCTACTCTTTCGCCTTTTTGGTGCCGTTCGGGGTTTCGCTGCGCTTATCTTGACCATTCAACACGTTTACGACGCCGCTTTTTGCCTGTTTCTGTCCATTGGGATGATCTAACAATTGGAATGTAACTGAGGCTTTACCAAGGGTTTGACCAAGTTCCTGTACGGTTTCGCGCAGGATGGCATCTGTATGCGATGCCGCACTAATACGCGCTGAGATATCTGAAACCAATGATTCGCGCGCTGCCCGCTGTTGTGATTCTCTATAAAGGCGGGCGCTTTCGAGAGCTCCACTCAGTTGATCTGACAGTGCAAGTGCGAGATTGGTTTCATCCTGTGTCCATGCTTCTGCAATTTCAGATTTCTTTAAACGAATAGCTCCAATGGATTGACCGCGTACCTTGATCGGGATGCTGATTGTTAAGTTGTCGCCTGCTAGAACTACATTGCCTGTTTCAAATGCCTTTGCAAGATTGGGTTCCAGAGTTTCTGAGTGCATTTGAACCGTTCCTGGGGGGGTGGCAAGATAGCCAATGCGCGGTTGGTTGTGTAGGATTTTAGACCATGCTTCACGACTGATCTCACCATAAACTGTACGGGCGGCTTCAAGCGCTTTTTCGGTTTCATTAAACAAGTTGACGTTTTGAATCGCAACAGCAAGTTGCTCAGCAAGAATCTGCAGGGTGGCAATATCTTCTTCGCTGAAGGCCTGAGATTCGGTACTTTGCACATCCAATGCGCCAAGGATTTGTCCGCCTACAACAAGTGGGAGCGCCATTTCGGAGCGCGTGCCTGGAAGTTCGGGATTGTCAAAGTAAACAGCATCCTCTCCAACGTCAAGGGCGATGCGGGCTCTTGCATTCAGAGTCGTATAGCCTACAATGCTGGCCTCGTTTATTTTAAGTTGATGGCCATTTTCGATCATGCGAAGTCCACCTTCGCTATTCGTCGCAGTTAAAACTGCGTACTCTTTGTGTTCATCCAGTAGAAAGATGCCGATATGATAATAACCAAAGTTTTCATTAATCAGGAATGCCGTTTGTTCTAAAAGCTCAGACAGGCTGCGGAAAGAAGTAATTGCCTTGCCGACATCTGCTACAGCTTTGAGCAGGCTGCTACGATGTTCAAGCTCGCTTGTGCGGTCTTCAACGCGGGTTTCCAATGCCAAGATGGAACTTTGTGCGCTTGTGGTGAGGCTTTTTATGCTGGATGAAAGTATTGCGAGTTCGCCACTGAGTTTGCGGTCGTCAAATTTCGTATCGAAATTTCCGTTACTGACTTCAGTTGCATACTTCGCAAGTTTTACAAGGGGTCTGAGAATGGAGAGTACTGCTATTCCCGAGCCAATGATGACAAGAATTAATGCAAGAAATAACTGCAACAGAATCGTGTTGGTTAATTTAGTAAGCTCCACGGTTTTATCATTAATATTTCCTACCGAAACCGCCAGTGCTTCTATGAGTGTTGTACGATAGGACCCAATTAGAATCCCATTTTTATTATCAATAATGGTTGTGGTTTCTCTTGCCAATAATTTTTGTAGAGTGTCAACATCAAAATCTTCCAACGCAGAGCGCCCTATTTTTTCCGGATTGGAGTGTGCTACATAGGTCCCATTGCTTGCAATAAGAAAGAAGGTGTCACCGTTTGCTGTGTTCATCATGTCTTCGGCAAAAAATTGTTCTTTGCCGGGTTCTGTTTGCATTCGTGCAGAATAAATACGGGCATGGTCGCGCATGATCTCAAGCTGGGTGGTGATGATGTTGTTACGCACCTGGTTTTGGACAAAAGCGAATACAACACCGATGGGGATCAGTGATAATACTAGGAACCAAATGGTTAACCGCAAGATGATCGGGCTTCTTAGTTGAGTCACAACGCGCCTCTTTCCTTGACTAACTCCATAAATTTACCTGGATTATTTTAACTTTAATGAACTTGTATGTTTCTTTACAGGCGGGGGAGGCGCTTGTAGGGTGCCAATGCTGATTTCAGCTTCTTTTAAGTCAAACACTCTGCGTAATTCGGTTGCCGCAGTGCGAACAACTGAATCAACATCAAGCGTTTCGCGAACGCGTGATGAAATGTTCGCGATCATTTGATCGCGTAACGCGCTTTTCTGTGCTTCATCCACGAGTCTGCTGTTTTCCAGAGCAAGTGATACCTGCTCCGCTATTTTTTCAATAAGGTTTCTCTCACGCTCAGACCAGGCGGCAGAGTTGCCTTTTCTAAGAAGTTTGATTGCGCCAATCTTTTGACCATTTAATAGCAATGGTATTCTTATTCCGTCATTCGTTCCTTTTTTTGTAGAGGAAAATATGGGGCGCACGCCTGCTGGGGTGTATTGATAGGCGGGTGTGTGGCGGCTGGTTATCTTTGACCATGTTTGCTGTGTTTGGATGGCTGAACTTGCCTCAAGTTGACTGAGGAGAATTTTTGTCTCAGTAAGCAGGCGCACGTTATCTATGGAAATTGCAATCAAATCTGCGAGTGTTTGCAAGATTTCAGAATCCTGTAGGGTAAAGGCTTGTATTTGTGTTGAATGCAGATCCAAGATGCCAATCACTTCACCGCGAACAGCGAGTGGTAGCATCATGCGTGAGCGTGTGCGCGGAAAATTTTCATCGCGGATGAAGTTCGTATTACCAACGTCAGAAGTAATATGAGAACGATTTTGTTCCACAACCAGATACATTGCATTACGCCTGTCTGGCTCAATGCGGAAGCCCTGACCAATCAGTTGTTTTCCGACTTCTGAGGAAGCAGCTTGCAGGAATGTGTTTCTTTTGCCTTCATCGAGCAAATAAAGACCAACATGGTAGTAACCGAATTGCTCTGATGTTAAATTTACAGCAGAGTCCATAAGGTCGTCGATGTCTTTTTTCTCGGCGACTATTCGCGCCACCGTTGTCGAGGAACGTAATTGGCTTGTTCTTGCTTCTATTTCCTCGGTGCGTTCCTGAACTTTTTTTTCCAATTGCGCGCGTTCAGAGCTAATTAAGTCTATTGCGCTTTGCATTTGCTGGAGCACCTTGGCGAATCCATTGTTAAACATTCTGATGGCAATAATAATAATGATACCTGCCGTCAAAAAATCAACGCTGTAAACACCCCAATCCGCGATTTGGGTAACGGGAGCATTCGTACCTGTGAGTTGATAGAGTCCCAGTTGCTGTAGCGTGGCGATGATTGCGATTGCGGCGATGCTGACAATCAACGCAAGTATGTCCGCTTTGTTTTCAAGCAACAAGGCGGATAAAACCACAAAGAGCAGTAGAAATAAACTCCCATCGATCCATGGTCCCCAAGCCAGAAGTGCGTTGAGGCCGATGGTAAAACTCATCGCCAGTAATGCATAGGCTCGGATGTTGTATGGTACTGGCAGAATGGAGGCTGCCAGTAAAATCACATACAAGCCTATAAATAAAATTCGGTCATTTGCCGTCGCAGTTGAATACGAAAAAGATATTAATGCGAGGCCCGCAACGCATGAGATGCGCAGGATGGTTAAAATGAATTGTTCGCGCCATCCTTTATAGTTTAATGTGTCCGAATCTATACTGACTTGGTCAGGCTGCCTTGCCCGTGGATTGTTGCTATACATACTTGCTGTCCATTGACACTTCGATATCCACTTCTGCAGCTTCCAATACACGCCCAAGTTCTCGCACGGTGGTTTGGAGAATACTATCCATGGTGGTGGATGACCATACTTTTGCAATAATTTCGTTTGCTATTCTTTCATGCGCAGCACTGGATTGACTTTCTTCCACGAGGCGTGCATTTTCAAGTGCAAGCGCAGCTTGTGTCGCAATGGATTCGATCAGCGATTTTTGCTCCGCTGTCCAATCCTCGTTTACAGCCAGTTGAATCTGGCCTATGACCTGATCTCTTAGTGTAAGTGGAACATTGATTTCATTTCCTGAAATCTCGTTATCTCCGATCGAGTACTCTAAATTCTGTTCATCTGTGAGTGAAGCCCATGCACCTTGCAGATATTGACGTTGCGTGGCTCGCATTTCAGAAAGAGTTTGCTGAGCTTCTTTGAATAAATATGACTTTTCAAGTGCGACCGCGATTTCATTCGCCATGTTTAGATAGGAGTCGGAATCTTGTTGCTGGAATGCATTTTCTTTGGTTGAGTGCATTTCTAATGCGCCAATTACCCGTTCGCCCACGGCAAGTGGAATTACTATTTGTGATCGTGTGTAAGGTAGCAGGGGGTTGTCAAAGTGGATGGGGTTGGTACCGCTATCCAGGGCAATTTGTACTTGCCTATTACGAATTGTGGAGCTTATCAGGCTTTTTCCGTTTATGTCTACATGGTAATTGTTATCACGTAAAACCTTGCCGGCATCGCCGGTTGCTTCTTTAAGTTCGGCCCATTGTCCTGATATATCCAGCAAAAAAATGGCAGTGTAATAGCATTCGAATTCATTCCCAATTAGGTTGGCAGAACGTGCCAGTAATTCATCTGGGTCCAGTATGGAGGTCACCGCACGGCCAATTTCATTAACTCTCTGTAAGTTTATTGTACGTTCTTTTACTTTACCTTCCAGGCTGTCGCGTTCATCTTGTAATGCGCTAAGGGTGGCGTCGATTCGTTTTTGCGCCTCAAGAAATTCTTTTTCAAGGCGCTGAAACCCAAGAACAATTACAACCCCGAACATAATAATCACACCGCCTGCACTTAGCCAGTCATCCAGTTTTGCGGGCGCTGCATTCGGATTAATTGGGATGACTATCTTGTTCAACATTAAATAGCCAAACACGAGGAGTGTAAGGTTGTTTAGTACTATGGTTATGATGCCCGCGTTCGGGGAAAACATCATGGTCGAGAAAATGATTAATCCGAGAAAAAAGAAAATGCCATCTCCCAAAACGCCGTGTGTTGCCATTTCACTTAATCCGAGCACATAGATGCTAAGAAGGAAAACACCCATGCGCACTTCGTATGAGAAACGGACAAATGTGGCTATGCCTGTTGCTACGTAGGTGGTGACGAAAATTGCTCCTATGACGGCATTTTTCGCGCCACTTATTGCAGGTATTAAGGCCAGTGCGCCAAATACAAGAACACCAATCAGAAGTGGAAGCACAAAACTTTCGCGCCAACTCTTATAGAGTGCACGAGTTGATTCTTCCGGAGTAAAGGCTTTTTTAATTGAAAAAATACCCGACATATTAAGTGCCTTCTTTACCTTTATCTATTTCAGGTTTTACCTGAAGTTTGGTGTAGTGTGACCCTGTAATTCGGGTTAGTTCACTTGCGGTTGTCATCATGATCGATTGAATATCTGTTGACCTGCGGATTTTGCTCGTTACCTCGTAGATCAAACGCTCTCGTTCTGCCTGTACGCGAATCTGCTCAAGCAATCGGGCGTTTGCGATGATAGCAGCCAGGCTTCCTCCGAGTGTACCTAGCATTTCCTCATCATTTTCCGTGTAGGCATCCACCTGTTCGCTTTCGACATTCAAAACGCCTAATAATTCGTTGCGATAGATTAACGGAATGGCTAGCTCGGAGCGTGTATTTGAACTTACTTGAATATAACGCGCATCTGTGGTCACATCTTTGATGCGTAAGGGGCGCTTGTGTGATGCTGCCCAGCCGGTAACCCCACTGCCGATGGCGATGCGTACTTTTGTAATCTCATCTGTATAGCCCATGGAAGCCTTGACTTCAAGGTTCTTCTTTTCTCGATCAACCAGCAGAATGGTGACACGGTCTCCGCCTAGTGTTACCTGCAATCCGTTTACTGCGCTTTCGAGCGCTTCTTCCAGCGTTGTTCCAGAGGCCACCGTAGTGGTAATGTGATGTAAAAGCCGGTGCTGTGAAAGGTGTTCTTGTGTCTCGGCAAATAATTCCGTGTTGACTACAGCAACGGCAATTTGGTTCGCCAAAATCTGAAGGCTTCGTAAGTTGTCGTCAGAAAATGCATATGGTTTTTCGCTTTGCACATCCAGTGCCCCAAGAATACGATCCCCGACTTTTAATGGAATTGCCACCTCAGCCCGCGTATCTGGGAACAATGGGTTTGCAAAGTAAGTTGCATCTTTGGCGGTATCGTTTACTACGAGTAATTCACCTTTGCTGCTTACAAATCCAACAATGGATTTTGATCCAATGCCGATCTTGTATCCAGCGCGTTTCATTTGGGCTCCCGCTTCGCCAGTAGACTCGCGGATCATGGCAAATTCTCCAGGAAGATCATGCAGGAAAACAGAAGCATGATAAAAGTCGAATCGTTCGCGGATCAAATTCACGGCTTTAATCAAAAGCTCGTCAATATTTAGAGATCCGCTAATATCGCGCGCAATTTCCGCCGCGGTTTCCAGTTGAATCGCTTTATGTTGACTCTCATCCAGTAAGTGGACGTTATTGATCGCTCCCGCTACCTGACTGGTAAGGGTTACGAAAAACTTGAAGTCATCTTCAGTAAAAGAAAATTCTTTTTCTGTGTCCTGAACAATAAGGGCGCCAATAGGATTATTTTGTATAAGCATTGGCGCTCCCATCCACGATTTTGCAGATTTCCCCTGAATTTTAGCGCCCAGTTCAGCTGCTCTGTGCTCTGTATTTTCCACCAGGAAAAGCGGTTGACGACTGCGGATAAGAATCGATGTTAATCCTTCCCCAAGCAGAAATGGCTCAATCGATTGAAACTGTTTATTTTCCTGACTATAGGGAATGCTGATGGTGTTACTTGCGCTATCATATAAAGCAACCATAAAGCTATAATCACCAATAATTTGCTTTATGATGCCATATAAAGCATCAAAAAAAGTACGTAAATCTGATGAAACAGAAATGATTTCACTGATTGACGCCAGCGTTTCAACTTCACGCAGATGTTTGCTTGTTTCTTCAATGGCAGATGTCTTTTCCAGCGCAATGGAGAGCAGGTCGGCAAGCCCGGTGTATGGTTGAATTACTCCACTTGAAAGAGGCTGTATTCGCGTTCCCACCATAATAATAAGGGTGGTCTTTCCATATTTTCTTACTGGAATATATGCAATGCTGTCAAAACTTAACTTCTGAGCGACTGTTTTTAAATCGGACGGCATCTCCGTCTGTTCTGGTATGGTAATGACAGGTCCATTCGAAAAATATGTTTCAATTTCTTCAGAATCCACCTGACTATATTTCGATAATTCAACAAATGTATCCAGACCCTGGGTGATGTCTGAATAGGAGAATAATTCCAGTTGGTTGCCTTCTAATTGGAAGACAAGGATTGGATAGGGGGCAGTTTTCAGGATTTGCGCACAGATTTCGATTACTCGTGCTTCACTATTTGCCTCAGCGATCAGTTGACTTGAGCGATATAAACGCGTTAGTTCTTCAAGATTAATTTGGCTGGTTTCAGTTAACTCTGCATTTTGAATAGCTGTCGCAAGCTGACTGGCCAATGTTTGCAGCATAACAATTGTTTCCGCGCTAAAGGCATCTGGCTGTGTGCTTTGCACATCCAGGACGCCCATAATTGTGCTTCCTAAAGAGATGGGCACACTGGCTTCAGAACGGGTTTCAGGTAACAACTCATTTTTTAAGTGGAGGTCGTCGTCCAAGACATCGGTTACAACACGCGTCTGGTTGTTTGTACTGACCCATCCTAAGATGGATGCAGAGCCAACTTCCAGTTTGTATTTTTTTTCTGCCAGTTCCTTTGAAGCTACCCCAAACCCAGTTTTGAATTCGAGATACTTACCGCTTCGATCCAGCATAAAAATACTCGCCTGATAAAAACCAAATTGTTCAATAAGTAACTCAACGGTTTTATTAAACATCTCGGGGAGGCTGGAGAATGTTGTAATACCTTGGGCTACTTCTGCCGCCGTGTGAATTTGACGTGAGCGCTCGTCAACTTTTTGTTCAAGTGAACGGTAGCTGACACCCAGCTCATCAGCCATATGATTAAAGGAGTTGGCAAGGAGGCTTACTTCATCATTACCTAACACAGTAGCTCTTCGATCCCAGTCTCCATCAGCAAAGTTTTGCGTGATCTCTGAAAGCGTACGCAGGGGTTTGATTACGCGGTTAATGACAAGTGCCAAAACAAGACCCAGGGCAATCAAAGTTACCAAAACAAGTATGATTGTAAATGGCGCAAGACTTGTAATATCAGCATAAACATCAACTGTATGCACTTCCAATACGACACCGCTTTGTATTGTTGGCGACCATTGGATTTGGGCGAGAGCTGCATTGCCGTTCGGCGCTGTAACATCCAACGCTTGCGGAAGTAAACTTTCCTCTTGAATTAATTCGGATAGTTTTGTGGTGAGTTTGTCTTGTGATGCCGAAGAATCATCAACAAGAATAAACTCTTTTTTTGCCGGGTCACTATAAATCAATTGATTATTTGGGAGAATAAAATTAATAGTGGCAAGAGGAGATAAACTATTGAGCGGCTGGACAAGCCGCTGTAGTTCGTCCTTCTCTGTAATTCCAATTAGTGCGCCAATAGTAGAGCCGCGCTCAGTTTGGTAATTAAACGCAGTGACGAGAATAAGCTCGTTATTATACAGAGGGGGAACACTATACAGGAATTTTGAATGATATATATCTGATGTTTGATCAAACAAGGCAGGGTTTATCGTGAGTCCCTGCCAATCTGGATTGCTTGATATTTTGATATTTCCGCTTGAATCCATCAGGAGAAATTGGCTGAACGATGGCCCGTCTGTTTGTGCATTTAGATTTTGGAGTTCTTTAATAACGCTGTTGCGTATTTTTTTGAATTCCTCATTTTGCGGGTTGGCATGAACTGCAAGTTCAGCAAGGATTGTAAAGTCACTGCTTTCAAGTAAATGTTCAAGCTGACTTTCCTTGTTGATAACCCCGCTTTCAACAAGTTTGAGCTGTGAACTGAGTAATTTTTGCGATTGTGTAATTGCCTGCTCGCGGAGCAGGGAACGCGCACGAAAATAAGCGCCCCCCGCCATTAAGGCAAGGGGAATAAATGTAAAGATTAAGAGCGTTCTTACGAGGGTTCCTGCCAGACTGCCCTTAAATTTATTTGGTTTTGAGTTTCGCTTGGGCGTAGCTTGGGTTGTTGTCATTGCAGGGTTAACTAAACTCCCAAACTGGATCGCCACTCAAAATACGGCGGATTTGGTCTGGGAAGCGGTCTGGGTCAAGGGGCTTGCCTAGGAAACCGTCAAATCCAGAGTCTTTTGCCTTGTTCATTTGCTCAACACTGGCTTCTGCTGTAACGGCAATGATTGGCACTGTCTTAAATCGTTCCGAAGCGCGAATCTTTTTCAAAGCACCATAGCCGTCCTCATAGGGCAGGCGAATATCCATAAGAATGAGATCAAGGCGTGGCAGTGTATCTGCGTACTCCACAACTTCATAGCCTGATGTTTTCCATTCACAATGGATTCCTAAATACCCAAGCATGCGTGCAATAAGTACAAAATTAGATACATTATCTTCCACAACCAGAACTGCTGCATCTTTTGGAATTGTTGGTTTACGAATTGGTTGTGTGTCAGAAACCGCAGGTGTTTGGTCAGTCATTCGTGCTCCTTGTAATAAATCGCTCCATCTGCTGGGTAAGTGTGTCAATGTCAATGGGCTTTTGAATATACCCATCACACCCGGCCTCCAGTGATTTCTCGCGATCGCCGCGCATTACATTCGCTGTAACCGCAACAATAGGAATTTTTGAAAACTTTTGAATCGCTTTTATTTGGGCGGTTAGAGTGTACCCATCCATGTCAGGCATGTTGATGTCCATAAGGATTAGGTCTATATGTTCACCTTCAAGTTCAAGTTTTTCCTTTGCCTGCTGCCCGTTAACGGCCTCAACAACAGTATATCCTTCAGCATTTAAAACTCTGCGAATCAGATTCCTATTGTCTGGATTATCTTCCACATATAGTATAGTACCTTTTTTTTCATCTGGCATCATACTGATTTTCTCCGAATTGAATTTTACTCGCAGGGCAAAAATACTGACATGACAGCAACCTTACAAATTGTATAACAAAAAGTCGAGGCACCCTGACCTCGACTAATCATTTGAGCGGGTGGCGGGGATCGAACCCGCGATATCTTGCTTGGGAAGCAAGCGTTCTACCACTGAACTACACCCGCTTGATGAGTGCCAAGTATTATACGCTACGCAGAAAAGGCATGTCAAGTGGATGAGACAATTCGCTTCAAATCAGACCTGTTCACTGCTTCCGTTTAAGCAGCATGTTTGCCAATTCAAGCATGGATTCGCCAGCCGCGCCGCGCGGGTGGGCCTTCTCCAGAAAGCTCAGGGCTTTTTGAGTCTCTTTCTCAGACATCTCCTCAGCATAACTCCGCCCGCCTTCTTCCTCAAGTTGTGCTGATACTGTCTTCACTTCATTCGCTGTAATGGGGCCTTGATTCCATCTTTCGGCAAAATTTCCCTGCTTGCCAAGCGCGTATAGTACCGGCAGCGAATTTTTTCCTTCCACGAGATCGCTCGCGGCTGATTTTCCCGTGACGGTTTCATCGCCCCAAATGCCGAGAATATCATCCTGCACTTGAAACGCAAGCCCCAGGTGATACCCAAACTGACGATAAGCTTCCTGCTCCTCTTCATTTGCATTTCCGAGTAACGCGCCAATATGTGTGCAAGCCGAGAGCAGCGCCGATGTCTTTCCGCCAATCATGGGCCAGTAATCTTCGAGGCTGAGATCCGTTCGTTCTTCGTAGGACATGTCGAGGAATTGACCGCGAGTCAGGTCGAGGCAGGTGTCATTCAACACCGCGGCAGCCCGCACAACGGTCAGGGCTGAATGCGTTTTGATTAAGTCCATGATGGCTTGGTTGGCAATGACAAACATCGCATCTCCCACATTGATTGCCATCGGCACGCCCCATTTTTTCCACACCGTTGAACGTCCGCGGCGTTTATCAGAATTATCCTGCACATCATCATGCACAAGGCTGAAGTTGTGTACCATTTCTACTGCGGCGGCAGCGGGCAGGGCTTTTTCCCATTCGGCACCGAGAGATGCGGCTGCGAGTAATACCATTAACGGACGGATGCGTTTACCCGTGGCTTCTTTTCCCGCACCTTCACCAGACCAGCCCATGTGATAGGTGAGCATCTCGTGAAAAGGGAGCGTTGATTTTGAATCAAGGCGCGCGACTTGATTTTGCAATTCACTTTCTATCGCGGGCAGCATGATTTCAATGTGTTGTTTTAGGTTCATTGTTTTCCTCTATCGAGTTGGGCGGTTTATTTGCTGTGCGGTGTAATAGCTCATAATAACTGGCGGGCTTGTAACTCACCTGCCAACTGTTCGGGTGAATGAAATTGAATTGTGTCGAACCCCATTTTATGCGCGGCAATGATATTGGGTTGAGAGTCGTCAATGAACAAACATTCATTCGCTGGTTTGCCGATCATTTGCAGGCATAATTCAAAAATAGCAGGCTCTGGTTTGATCAACTTTACCTCACCTGAAATGATGACACCATCGAATAAATTTAAAAAATCAAACTCATGACGAACGATGGGGAAAGTTTCTGCCGACCAGTTACTTAATCCAAATACTGCATGACCCTTTTCCTTCAGTATTTGCAGGAGTTTCACAGTTCCTGCGATGGAACCTGTAATCGACTCTGTCCAATTCTCATGATAAGCACGGATCAGATCTGTATAATGCGGAAATTGTTCTGAAAGAATGGATGTGCCTTCTGCAAATGATCTCCCTTGATCCTGAAGGGCGTTCCATTCCATGAAATTAATCTCTGTCAGGAAATCTTCCATGGCTTGTGGCTGACCAGGAAAGAAGCGGCGATATAAATTGCGCGGATCCCAGCCAACGAGTACGCCGCCGAAATCAAAAATAATGGCTTTAATATATGTGGTCATGGATTTATTTTAACAGGTTTTGTTGCCTGTCTCAGTATCGTAAATTTTATGGCTCACGCAAACGCCATAATTCAAATCCGCCGAAGCCGGTAGAGCCGCTAGCAGCATCTCGTTTTTCGGTCCATTTTCGGAAAATGCCTGTGTTGGGATCAGTTTGATCGTAGAGTAATACTTCACTAATGATAAAGCCCTGCTCGGCGTTGTAATTGGTCACAGAATACGCACGGCCTTCGCTGTCTATGCGGTTGACCACCAGCATATGGTCAAAATTTCCTCCAGAGCCGTGCTTGATGTATAAAAAGTCACCTGGCAACAGTGTGAAGCTGGAGAAATCAAATTGATTGAGCGGAGTTGTGACTTCATAATTTTCATATTGATCTGGCGGAAAAGCCCTGTTTATCAGTGCGCGGTCTTTGGAAATATATGGATTCAAGAGCCAAAAATCAAATGGAACCAGACTGTCGCTGCTCACTAATTGTGCAGACTGTAATATTGCAATGGATAATGGCCCGCAGATGATGGTGGGGGAGCCGTAACCAATCCCATTAATTCCCTCGCCTGTTTGAATGCTTTTTATAGTTGTTGGGGCGATGAATTTTTGTGAGGAGTTATATAGATCTATTTGTTGAGTTTGTGTCAACGGACCAATGATAAATAGTTCGCCTGCCTCTATTTTTCGCTCGGTGGTGGTACGTGTGGGTGTACTTGTGGAGGTAAAGGAAGGTGTAGGAGAGAATGGATTCACCAGGGTTGGAGTTGATGTATAAGTAGGAGTAAGCGACGGTGTGAAATAGGTTGTTACTGTTGGCACTGGGGTATATGTATTGGTTGACTCGGAGGCTTTGTTTGTGGATACGGCAATTGAAGGTGTATTCATCCACCCGGCAATTGTAAGTACTGCAACAAAAATGATGCCAGCCAGACTGTAGATAAGATATTTGAAATCCAAAAATTTCATTTTTATATTTTACTGCTCATCAAATAGATTTCAGCGCTTTATCGTAAATTCTTAATTTGTGCGTTTCGTTATAGGAATTCAGCCAGATTGCCACCAAATATTTCTTTAACTACTACTATAATCAATTTGTTGGCTCTTTTAGATTTAACCAGGCCAGGGTGAAAAGGCGGTATGCGTTTATGAAAAGAAAACAATTTTGTATCACCACTTATTATGATAGTACATATGAGTCTGTCGGCAATATTTCACTTGTTACCATTAAGAGATATGCGCAGATGCATGACGCCGACCTTTTTATTTCCAATGACGTTAATCTTAGCCTGGATCGCCCTCCTGCGTGGAGAAAGATTCAAGTAATACAAGGCTTGTTTAATGTTGGTTATCAATATGTGCTGTGGATTGACGCGGATGCATTATTCGTGCAATATGAGCATTCCCTCTTCACGAGTGAGATTGAACAGAATAAGGATTTGTACCTCACAGCTCATTCAGATGGAAATAGAAACATACCTAACTCCGGCGTGCTCATGGTCAAAAATTCTTTTTTTGGAAGAAGTTTGCTGCGAAAGATCTGGGACTTAAGTATATATAAAAATCATGTATGGTGGGAAAACGCCGCGATTATTCACTTGATATCCAATGAGGATTTTTCAGAGCATGGAATTCAAAATAATAGAAAAAAATTGAACAGTCATGAAATGAAGAAAATTAAGTATTTAGACATTAAGTGGAACAGCATACCTGAAGTTTATAATGGAAATGCCTGTGCGAAAGCTCCAATTATCAAGCACTATGCCGGGCTTCCTTTAGAATATCGTTATCAATGCATGATTGATGATTTTTCAAAAATCAAGCGTTAATTTATTGGGCTTTATCGGAAACAACAATAAGCACCGTCCCGAAGGTTTGTTGCAAGTAATTTGAGTGTCTGAAAGCAATCTCACCGCACTGGCGTACAGTGCAAGTGTTGGGATGGTATTTCAATTACTTTATATTGATTAATCTCTCTGCCTTCAAATATTCCAAACTCCCAACGCCTGCTGCGAACATGGTGACTTCAATTTGTCTTTGTGTTAACTTCATCATTTCAATTGTATTCTCGGTGGAGATGGCTGCGGCTTTAAGGAATTGACCCGCCATGCCGCCGAGGGTTGCGCCAAGGGCGATGCATTTAGCAATGTCGAGTCCGTCTTTGATGCCGCCGCTGGCAAAGATGGGGATGTTGGACGCGGCTTGCTTGACATTTAGAATTGATTCGGCAGTAGGGATGCCCCAGCCGACAAAGGTCGCGGCCAGTTGACGGGTGAATTCATCGGGCGCACGATGCATTTCCACTTGAGACCAACTTGTACCGCCTGCGCCAGCCACGTCAATGGCTGAGATGCCACAGTTGACTAGTAGTTTTGCGCTGCGCTCTGAGATGCCCCAGCCAACTTCCTTTGCGATGACAGGCACACTTATCTTTTTACAAATTTCTTCGATCTTCTTTGCCAGTCCTTCAAAATTTGTATCGCCTGCATCTTGCACGGCTTCCTGTACTGGGTTGAGATGCAGGATGAGCGCGTCAGCTTCGATCATGTCTACGGCTTTTTGGCATTGGTCAATGCCGTAGCCATAGTTGAATTGCACCGCGCCGATGTTGGCGAATAATAAAATATTGGGTGCGATGCGGCGTACTTGAAATGTGGATGCTTGCTCAGGATGTTCGATGGCGGCGCGCTGTGAGCCGACTCCCATCGCGATGCCGCATTCTTGTGCGGCTTCAGCCAGGCGTAGGTTAATGATTTCGGCGGCGGTTGTGCCGCCGGTCATGGAACTGATCAGGATGGGCGAATGTAATTTTTTGCCGAACAGGTTGAGGCTTGTGTCGATGCGATTCAAGTCCAGCTCGGGCAGCGCCTCGTGGATGAATCGGTATTTTTCCAGCCCGCTGGTGAGCGCAGAGCGAACATCCTGCTCAAGGTTGATTTTGATATGGTCTGCTTTTCTTTGATCGATTGGCGCAACTTTTGTCATAAGGTAGTGTTCCTGAGTCTGATAGACTAAAACTGGCTTGACACGGTTTGTACACCGATTACAATAAGCCAATCAAAATTAAAACTGGAGGTTGTCATGTCTGACACATTTACTGAACTCAGAGGGATTGTAAAGGATTTACTAGGCGCGGACGAGGCTAAGATTACACTTGAAGCCCGTTTCCGTGAGGAACTTGAAGCTGATTCGCTTGATCTGGTTGAGTTGATCATGGCTTTTGAAGACAAGTTTGGAACAGAGATTTCTGATGAAGATGCTCAGAAGATCGCAACTGTTGGTGATGCTGTAACTTATATTGATAGTCACAAGAAATAATTATTAGCTGAACAAGATTATAACCGTAGAGCCGCCTTATAAGGCGGCTCTACGTGTTTTTTGGAGTTAATTGCAGCAGGGAATATAGGTCGTTCGTCGCTGCTGTACATGTTATTAAAATAAGGTCGGGATTTCTTCAGGATGCTTGGCCACTTTTACACCGGCAGCTTCAAGTGCTTTGATTTTTTCTGCGGCCGTGCCTGCGCCGCCTTCGATGATTGCGCCTGCATGTCCCATGCGTTTGCCGGCCGGGGCGGTTTGCCCTGCGATGAAGGCTGCGACGGGTTTTGTCATTTTTTCTGCGATGTATTGCGCGGCTTTTTCTTCTTCACTGCCGCCAATTTCGCCGATCATGATGACCTTCTCGGTCTTGGGGTCATGTTCGAACATTTCAAGCACATCAAGGAAGTTTGTGCCGTTGATCGGGTCACCGCCGATGCCGACACAGGTCGATGCACCCATGCCAAGATTTTTCATGGCATAAAGCACTTCGTATGTCAGCGTGCCAGAGCGGGAAACCACGCCTACGTTGCCTGCGATGGCAATGTCGCCGGGAATGATGCCGACCTTGGCTTCGCCGGGAGTTAATAAGCCGGGGCAGTTTGGGCCAATGAGGCGTACTTTTTTCTGGTCGAGGTAGTTACGCACGCGCATCATATCCTGAACGGGGACGCCTTCGGTGATGCAGATGACCAAAGGAATGCCTGCGTCTGCGGCTTCGAGCATGGCGTCCGGTGCAAAGCGGGCAGGGACAAAGATAATGGTCGCGTTTGCATCCGTTGCGGCCTTTGCCATTTTCACAGAATCAAAAACAGGGAGTTTTCCATCCAGTACCCATTCGCCGCCTTTGCCAGGTGTTACGCCGCCGACCACGTTGGTGCCATAGGCGACCATTTGTGTGGTGTGGAATAAACCTTCATTACCAGTAACGCCTTGAACGATCAGGCGTGTGTTTTTATCTACAAGAATGCTCATGGATTATTTACCTTCTTTCGCGGCTGCTACAGCTTTTTTGGCCGCGTCTGCCAATGTTTCGGCAGTGATCATGTTCGCGTTTTCGAGTAACTTGCGTCCCTCTTCCGCGTTTGTGCCGACGAGACGAACTACCATCGGAACTTTGGGTTTTACTTCATCCATTGCAACGAGGATGCCGCGCGCCACTTCATCACAGCGGGTAATGCCGCCGAAAATATTGAATAACACAGCTTTTACGTTGGGATCTGAAAGAATGATACGCATGGCTGCAGCTACTTTTTCTGCGCCAGCGCCGCCGCCTACATCAAGGAAGTTGGCAGGTTCACCGCCAAAGAGTTTGATCACATCCATGCTGGTCATGGCAAGACCTGCACCGTTGACCATACATCCGATGTTGCCATCAAGTTTGATGAACGACAAACCATATTTGCGGGCTTCGATCTCGGAAGGAGCATCTTCGTCTGTATCGCGCATTTCATTTAACGCAGGTTGACGGAAGAGGGCGTTGTCATCAATCATCATTTTGCCATCGAGCGCGATCATTTTCTTGTCTTTTGTAATCACCAGCGGATTGATCTCAGCGAGTGTGGCGTCGGTGTTTTTATACACTTCCCACAATCCCATGGCGATTTTTACAAAATCCTTCCAGTACTCGCGTGGAAGGTCAATGGCTACAGCTACATCGCGAGCTTGATATTCGCGCAAGCCGAGTAATGGATCAATATGAATCTTGACGATCTTTTCAGGGGTTGTCGCGGCTACTTCTTCAATATCCACGCCGCCTGCTGCGGATGCAATAATGACGGGTTTCTTTGCGGCGCGGTCGTCTGTGATCGCAAAGTAGATTTCCTGGTCAATTGCAGATGCCTCATCAACAAGTACTTTGCGTACAGGCAGGCCTTTGATCTCCATGCCCAGTATCTGTGTAGCAAGCTGTTCAGCTTCTACGGGATCTTTGGCCAGCTTTACCCCACCTGCTTTGCCTCGTCCGCCTACCAGCACTTGTGACTTAATGACAACGCGGCCACCCAACTCTTCTGCAACTTGTCTTGCTTCCTGAGCGGTAGCCGCAACCCTTCCTTTCGGAATTGGGATGCCATACTTCGAAAAAATTGTTTTGGATTGATATTCGTGGAGTTTCATTCTTCTCCCTCGGAGGATATGTTTTTGCTAAAAGCAAAGGCATTATACCAGAAGAAAAAAGGATGAAGAGTAAAACTCTTCATCCTTTTTTGAATTCTAACAAACTTTTGAAATCCCCGTCATTTTATGGCAGTATAAATCTCATCAAACGATTATTGCCCGAATCCGTGACCCATATGCCGCCGTCATTATCAACCGCGATGCCCGAAGGCAGGCCAAAACTGGTGCTTGTATCTCCAGAGTCGCCCCAGGTCTTAATCAACTCACCATTTGGGTCAAACTCCATCACACGATATCCATCAGGGTCGGTAATGAATACGTGTAGATCATCATTGACCGCAATATAAGGTTTGTTATCCAGCGATTGACCGAACCAACCATACACATCCCATTGCTTGTCAGGAATAAAGGTCAGGTTGGTTTCAGTTTCAATCGGAGTAAATGTCTGCACACGTTGATTCCAGGTATCTACAACATAGACAGTCCCATTTTTATCAACTGCGACGCCAACTGGTTCATCGAACTGGCCTGCTTCGAAACCCGCCGACCCAAACTGCGTGATGAACTTACCGTCCGCATCAAATATAACGATGCGCTTGTTTCCTGTATCTGTGACATAGACCCTGCCTTTGGCATCTACTGCCAAACCACGCGGCCCATAGAATGAATCAGTTGTTTCAGCTTGACCAAAGATACCCCAGGCAGTGACGAATTTGCCGCTTGCGGTGAATTTTTCGATGCGGTGATTCCATGTGTCTGTTACATAAACCGACCCATCAGGGCCAACAGCGATACCCCAGGGTTCATTCAATGTACCATTGGCAACAGGAATATCAACACCATCTGCAAATATACCCCATTCATTCAGTACATTCCCTTCAATATCAAGATGTACCACGCGGTGATTGCGAGAGTCCGCGACAAAGATTGTCCCATCTTTTGCAAAAGCCAGAGAGCGCGGCGCATTTAATGGAATGGTACTATTCTGCAAAGCCTCAATGACAGGATCAGCAGAAAGCAAAACATACTTGCCTTCTGTTGGATCTTCCACCGTCTCGGACGCTGCCGGAGCCACACCGTAATTCCATATCTGCGATGCAACATCCTGACGGATATAAAGCCGCATCTTGTCAGCAGGATTCCATGTCGTGAGGGTTAAGTCGGGGCGGTTTTTCGCCTCTGCATATTTTGTGTAATCACGATTCAACCAGATCTGGAAAATTCCTGCGCGAATCTGCGGATTGGTAAATCCTTCACAGAAAGGCGTGTAATCTCTTGATCTAACTGATTTCAAGAAGCCAAATAATCCTTTGCAGGCGTAATCTTCGGGGAAGGGCAGGCTTGCATCGTGGTCATAGGACAGGCTGAAGTAATCCTGCATCGGCCACCACATACGAACATAATCCATACGATAGTAGCCTGGCCCAATGGCGGGTTCGATCTTGTCAAAATTCTTTTCATCGACAATGATGATCGTGGATTCGCGTAAAGAACGCGTCGGTTGATCGAAGGAACGTTGATTTGTAAAGTCGCGCAGATACCAGACAAAAGGCCACGATACGCCCGTATCAGGCGCGCTGGCATCATAGGCCAGTGCAGCACCCATCCCGCCGGTTGTACGCTCTGAGATTTCTTTTGCTTGAGCAATCACATCCTTGATGCCTGTTGCTCCATGCGCGTAGACAAGAAACTCTGTTGCCTGATCGTAAGTAATATAAGAAGCTCTAAATGCAGCGCGGCCTGTTAGCAAAGCAAGGAAGGAAAATATGACCAGAGTGAATACGTGCCTAATCTCACGGAAATTCCACTCACGGAAAAGGTAGGTAACGCCGACTGCGCTCAAAATCGTGACAATTGTCGGAAGCAGGAATGCGCTGGTTGCCTGTAGTTGCGCTAACTCTTTACCCTGAAATGGGGGAGTTGTGCCTGTAAGGGCAAGAATCATACCCGTTACACTGGTAATAAAAATTGCAACGGCGGCAAGTGTGAGCGGAATACGTTGTTCCTTTAATTTTGTCCAGTCGGTGGTGTCAATGATGCGTCCCAATCCCCAGCCTGTGATCAGGATCATGGGCCATGCCATGTGATAAGTGAGCCAGGGCATCCGTTCTCCAGCGATTGAGAACGCTGCCACGCTGGTAATGCTCCACCACACAAGCAGACTGAACATGTTCGGGAAATTTCTTTCCTCTGTATTTATATCCGTCTCTTCTTCCAGCAAGCTGATGACTTCACTTTCTTCAAGGCCTTCAGTTTCCGATTCCGAGTCTGCGAGCTTGGGTGTAACTTTTCTTCTCAAGCCGATGATGAGTGCGAGGATGAAGCCAAGCGCAGGCAGAAATTCGTAAATAGGGATCTGTACGAGAAGATAGTAATACCAGGGCTGACTTCCGCGTGAGACACCTTGTTGAACGATCCAGTATCCAAGCGAGCCAATGGCGCCTGTGAAAAAACCATCACTGTTGGTGAAGATGGTTGTGTAAAAAATGGTGTAGGGTATCCAAAAGATGAGTGCAGTCTTCCAGAATTTTTCCTTGTTCCAGATCAACCCGACAATGGTTGTGATGATAAACATCGCAAGTAGGAATCCGCCAATGGTCAGGATTGATTTCATATTTCCTATTAATGCCTGTACTTCAGGGGCGCTGGTTGGAATGCTGACATGCAGAAAACGCTCCGACCATTCGAGGGGGAAAGCAGAAAGCATCGGAAGAACAATTGTGCCGCAGACCATGAGCAGGTCAAATGAACGCTCGTTGCGTAACCGTTGCCATGTGTAGCCGCGGATGAGAAATACTGCGGCGAAGACGAGCGCGATCAAGACTGCCAGGGCGATGAAAATAGTTGGGGAAACTGGAGCAGCTTCGGGCGCGATAAGTGACGGCGGCATACCAGCAGGGTTGCTGGGCATGGCGGTCTCAGTCCCAGCGGTGATTCCAGCGTCGCGCATGAACATTCCATATCCAACGGCTGCGGCGGCGAGTAAAATTGCTGCGCCGAGTGAAATCAGGAAAGAGCGATAATCTTTTTCCGCATCTTTCCATTGGCGGCGGGTAACTTGCGCGATGAAATAGATTGCAAGAAAAAGCAAGGCCTGTGCTGTGTAAATAAATGACGTTTCTTTTGTTGTGAAATGCAGCACCAGACTTGCCGCCAGCAGGTAGAGGTATTTTTTCCCTCCCACTTCAAGATGGCGTAAAATGGCGTATAGCATGATGATGCCCGAGAGGCCGACAAATGATTCGTTGCGTACATAGCGGGCGTAATACAGCATATAGGGTGAAATGACCAACAGGAAGCCTGCGATCAAGGCGCCCCATTTGCCAAGATATCTGCGCCAGTACCAGACCATCGCAATTGTGCCAATGCTGAAAAGCACGGCGGGGATACGCGAGGTGAAGTCGCTTGCACCAAACAGAAAGTAAGAGAGCGCAACGATGTGAAACTGGAATGGTCCGTGCATCATAGGCGAATGTTCATAGCCTTGCCCACGATAGAGCAGCCACGAGAAATAAGTATGCAGGCTTTCATCGTGACTCATGACACGTGCTTCGAGACCATAAAAACGAGTGAGAATCGCAAGCAGAATAACCGCTACGAAGATTGCGATTTCATTGGTGATACTGGGCAATGCAGGATGAATGGGGCGTTCGAGCCAATTTTGTTTTTGTTCCATTGATTTCACCTAATTAAAAAAGTTGACTGACTATACTTTAATCAATCAGTTCTGACAAGAAATGATATTCGCTTAAGTTTAGTTTGAAGTGAGAAAATATGAAGCTGCAATCACTTGGTGTATAATTATTGCGTGTAGTCAATAAGATGCGCTACTATCTTTAATTTCTCAACTGAAAAGTAATCTAGGTTCAGACAGCGCCAGCGAGTTGACCACACCCCGCCTGGATATCAATGCCGCGCCGCATACGGATCGTACACTCGATGCCCGCCTGCTCCAGCGTTTCTTTGAACAGCATCGCCCGCTGACGGTCTGTCCCTTCGCCATGATAGCCTTCGGTGGGGTTGAGGGGGATTGCGTTGACATGACACATGACTCCTTTGAGTCGTGATGCAAGTTTACGCGCCACTTCAGGAGTATCGTTCACGCCGCTGATTAAAGCCCATTCAAAAGTAACGCGGCGATGCGTTTGTTCAACATAATATTTGCAGGCTTGAATTACATCGTCAATTTTATAGCGTTTGTTGACGGGCATAATTGCGAGGCGTTCATTGTCATCGGCTGCGTGCAAGGAGATCGCCAAATTTACCTGACGTTTTTCATCAGCGAATCTTTTAATTTGCGGCACCAAGCCGACGGTTGAAATAGTAAAACGGCGCGCGCCAAAACTATAGCCATCGGGGTCATTAAGCGTATCAATCGCGGCCATGGTGTTTTCATAATTATGAAAAGGTTCGCCCATGCCCATGAAGACGATATTGGTTACAGCCAGTCCTTCTTCTTTGAGGGCGCGCGCGTAATGGGTTACCTGAGCTACGATCTCGCCATTGGTCAGGTGACGGCTGAATCCCATTTGCCCTGTGGCACAGAAGACACATCCCATGGCGCAGCCTGCCTGGGTAGAGATACAAAGTGTGCGACGGCCTTTGCCAGAGTTTGTGCCTGGGTCATAGCGCATCAGTACCGCTTCTATCAAATGACCGTCATGCAGTTCAAAGAGCGTCTTGCGTGTTTGACCATCAGATGAATCTTGAAAAAGCTTTACCTTGAATGGCGAAAAACTTAGCCGTTCAGCGAGTTTCTCACGCAAAGGCTTTGGTAAAGTTGTGAACTCGGCAGGCGAGTTGTACAAATGTTGATACAGTCCCTGCCAGACTTGTTTTGCACGGTAGGCGGGTTCGTCCCATTGTTGAAATAGGTTTGTGAGGGCGGGTAAATCGAGATCGTAAATAAACATGTAGTTTCCTTGTTGTAATTGTGGCGGCCTGTAAAGAGACGCCAGAGAGTCTAAAAGGTGACAGCCATCCGCAGTATGGGATGACTGTCACCTGATTTTACCTTACCCGATTACTTTACTTCACCAATTCACTTAAATCTTCCGCAATCATATCGGGATTCGGCTGCCATAATTTTGCCTCTTCCAGCGAGCTGACTCCTGATAAGACCAATGCCGTAGGGCATCCTACGCTTTGGCCTGCGGCGATGTCTGTTTCGAGACGGTCTCCAACTACAAGTGTCTCTTCTTTTTTCGTTCCAAGTCTTTCCAGTGAGAGTTCCATTAAATATGGAAAAGGCTTGCCTGCCACAATCGGCTCAATGCCTGTGGCGCTGGTGATGACAGATACCCACGACCCAGACCCAGGTATTTCTCCGCGTGGTGTAGGGAAAGTGCGGTCTGTGTTGGTTGTATAAAAAGGTACCCCAGCCTGTACCAACAAAGAGGCTTCGGCCATTTTGTTAAAGGTGATTCCCCGGTCAATTCCCATTACGACTACTTGAGCTTCTGTCGCATTTTCCATGCTCAGGATTTCAAACCCATTTTCTTCCAGCGCCACGCGGATACCGTCTTCACCGATCATGAATATCTTTGTCCCGCGCGGAAATTTCTGAGCGAGCATGAAGGCGACTCCCATGGCAGAAGTGACCACTTGCGAAGAGTCAACATGCACGCCGAGGTCGGCTAATTTACGTTGATAATCTTCTGGCGTTTTCGTGCCATTATTGGTGGCAAAGACAAATTTCAACCCACGCTCACGGATACGTGCAAACGTGGCGGCAAGGTCGCCAATGGGCGCGTCTGCTTTCCAAACCACGCCATCCATATCGAGGATGAGGGCTTTTATATGTGAAGGGATCATGTATGTTTGATTTCCGATTTATGATTTTTTTGAATGCACTCATTATTATAAACGCAGGGCCTCGAAGATTTCTCCTCAAGGCCCTATCTGTCACTACTTACTAAGCACCACTTACCGATTTACTTAACCGCTGCCTTCTCTGGCACTTCAATGATCTGATCGATCAAACCATATTCCACAGCCTGCTGCGCATCGAGATAATAATCGCGGTCGAGATCGCGCTCAATCACTTCAAGCGGCTGGCCGGTGTGCTTCGCCATCACGCCATTGAGCAAGGTCTTCAAGTGCATGATCTGCTTGGCTTGAATGGCAATATCCGTCGCCTGACCCTGTGCGCCGCCGAGAGGCTGGTGCATGTGGATCGTCGCATGGGGCAGGGCGTAGCGTCGGCCCTTCGTGCCAGCGGTCAGCAAAACAGTCCCGAAGGAAGCGGTTACGCCGACCGCCACGGTGCTGATCGGGTTGGAAATAATCTGCATCGTGTCGTAGATGGCCAGTCCCGCGTAGATCTGTCCGCCGGGCGAATTGATGTACATGGTGATTTCTTTTTCAGGATCTTCGTGATTGAGGAAAAGCAATTGCGCAACGATCACATTTGCAACCTGGTCATCGATCGGTGTGCCCATGAAAATAATTCTTTCCTTAAGCAACAACGAATAAATATCATAGGCGCGCTCACCGCGGCCTGTGTTTTCAACGACCATGGGAACTATATTTTTAAAATTCGGGATCATGAGTTTGTCTCCTTTTTTTTGTTGGGACAATCATACACAAAATATATTGGAATTTTGTTAAAGTTTTAGGGGCAGGTTGTTAACCCGCCCCTATTGGATTTATTCGGGCGTTGCTTCTTCTGTGGATGAAGAAACGCTCTCTTCTGCGCCTTCAACTGCTTCGGCTTTCTTCGACTTTTTCTTTGCCTTGGGCGCTTCCAACACTTCTACTTCAGCGGTTTCTGCTTCGGAAGAAGTTTCAGCGGGGGGGATGTATTCGCCCATTGCAATGGACTTAAGCATATCAAGCGCCTTGCGGGTCATCACACGGCTCGCGGATTCCATAGCGATGGCTTCGCTTAACTGTTTCTGACCTTTTCTGCCGCCGCGCAGTTTGGAGAAATCCATACCCTGCATGGCGAGCGCGTTAAGTGTGGCGTTGTATTCTGCATCCAAGGCTTCGTTATCGAGTTGGACGCTTTCCTTGCGGATGATTTCATCGAGGATCAAGCTGCGCTCAAGGCGTTTCTTGGCAACTGGATTAACTTCCTCTTCAATGAATTTCTCGCGAGTGGTCTCACGGACTTTGAAGTACGTGTCCAGGTCCATGCTTTGCTGCGCGAGGCGGTTGGTGAGATCAGATAAAACATGCTCGCCCTCATGCTCCAGCGTATGCTCATGATATTTGAGCGTCACGCCTTCCTTGATCTTCTCGATCAGGTCAACATAGTATTTGTCGTCATACGCAGTTTGTGAGCGTGTTTCAACATCTTTTTTGACAGCTTCGGTCAGCGCTTCCATGGTCTCGCCGGCGCCTGTCATTTTGGCAAATTCATCGTTTAGATCGGGCAGAGTCACGCCGCGCACGGTTTTGACTGTGACCTGAATCTCAACGTCTTTCCCTTTCAGTTCTTCCACTTCCCAATTTTCAGGGAAGGAATGTTTTATGGTCTTGTTCTCGCCAGCTTTTAATCCAGCCAGTTCTTTTGCGAACCCGTTGAAAGGCCATTCGGTATCGCGGTCTTCCTTGCGGACGAAGGTGGCGAAGCCTGTGCGGTTGAGTTCGACGGTCTCAGAGACGACATCCACCAAAACATAATCGCCAACTTCAATCGCGCGCTCTACATTTTCGGTGCTGGCATACATCTGACGTAGCTCTTCAACAGCGGCGTCGAAATCTTTTTGTTCAGGAGCCTGCCATTCGTACGGCATGCGCACGTCGTGATAGCTGCCGAGATCCACTTCGGGAGCGAGAGGCACACGGAAGGTGAATTTCGGCGGGATGAGGCTATCCACTGATTCGAGCGCGCCTGAACCAGCGGGGTTGATATCCGCTTCCTTGAGAATGTTGGAGTATTCCATATCAATCAGTAAATCAATGGCTTGCTCCGTGATGGCGGCATCGCCAAAGGTGCGGACTACGATCTCGTACGGCGCCTTGCCAGGGCGAAAGCCCGGAACTTTACTGCGTGAAGAGATCTTGGTGGCGGCGCGGCGTTTGAAAGTGTCCATCTTTTCCTGATCGATTTCGACGATCAATTTTACAGAATGGTCTTCCTGATATTGTTTTTCGATATTCAAAGTTTCCTCCAGACTCAAAAGGCGTGCAGCCTGTTTGTGTCTAATAAATTTTAAGTGAGGACGGTGGGAGTCGAACCCACACGCCTTGCGGCACATGATCCTAAGTCATGCTTGTCTGCCAATTCCAACACGTCCCCGCTTATATAATAAGCGGGCGGAATTATAAAGCACGGATAGAGGAGCGTCAACAAGTTTTTGAGGGCAATGTCTCTTGAAATGAAGAATGTAAAATGAAGAATGTAGAATGATACAATCCTTTTGACGTATGCGCGCTGTGACCAAATCTTTAATAGGAGACATAAAATGACTGACATCAAATATGAAATCGTAAAAAAGGTGGGTGTGTTGTCAAAATCTGCATCGGGTTGGAGCAAGGAAGTTAACCTGATCAGTTGGAATGACCGAGATGCAAAATACGACATCCGCGATTGGTCTGCGGAGCATGAGAAAATGGGCAAGGGCGTTACCCTCTCGAAAGAAGAATTGCTGGCATTGAGAGAATTGCTGAATAGCATGGAGTTATAAAAGAAACGGTCCGCCTGTGCAGGTGTACCGTTTCTTAAGTAGCGCCTTTTTGAGAAATGAAAATCACACATATAATACCCACGGTCACAAATTGCGCTTTCCACCCTCTGAAAAAGCGTAATTTGTGACCGTGTGCGGTATAGTTTAGGGGTATTTTGTTTCAGGTATAATCGCATTAACGAGGTGATTTATGACTAGCATGCTTGAAATCTCTGATTGTGTGGCGCAGGCAATGCGCCTGCCACGCAAGGAACAATCTCGTCAGTTAAAAACAGAACTTGCTCTTGGTTTTATACGCGCAAGGTATTCTTTCCTTTGGTAAAGCCTGTGAACTGGCGGAGGCAACAAATCTTGAATTTGGAATCCTGTTGGGCAAACGTAACATCCCGCGCCAATATGACGAACAGGATTTACAGGACGATATAGCCTATGCCAGTCGTTAGTGATACGTCGCCGATTCTCGGGCTTTCTGCCATTGGACATCTTGAGTTACTTCAAGACCAATTTGAACAATGGACTTGGGCATGGATATGTTGGCTTCTTCATTTCTGAACGCTTATATGAAGAAATTTTGAAACAGGCAAATGAATCTGAATAGCTTGCTACGAACCGAAGAGTAAACGCTCCTCACAGGAGGGAATTCTATGACCAAATCTTCCAAATCAAAAAAGAAGCAGGGACAAGCCAGCATTGACGTTGGCGGCGATGTCAGCGGGACGAATATCACGATTGGCAGTGGTAACACAGTAACCAATACCACCATCATTCAGCCTGTTCCCGCGCCAGAGACTCACGCCGCACTCGGCTCGATTCCCCCATTTCGCACGGATACTTATGTACGGCGCGGCAAAGTTGAAGAGGATGTGCGTGCCGCATTACGCAAAGGCGGCGCCAGCGTGGGGTTGCACGCCCCAGGTGGAACGGGCAAAACAGAACTGGCAAGTTGTATTGCTCAAGAAGTGAAGGATGGAAAGTTTGACTTTGAAGACGTACTCTGGTTGGATGTAAATGAAAAAACCCCGCAGGAAGTATTGAGCGAGGCATTGCGTACATGCGGCATTCAAATACAACTCAATGCCACAGAAGCTGACAAAAAAGCGGAACTGCATTATTTTCTCTCGAACCATAAATTGCTGGTGATCTTTGACGATGTGCGTGCCAACGCTGCGCAGGGATTGAAAGCCATCCTGCCGCCTGCACCTTGCGCCGCACTCATTACCAGCCGCATTCAACAAATGGCGGGTGTGAAGGAATTTGCGCTCGACCACATGGAGCCTGAACAGGCGCGCGAATTATTTGTGAATTCGCTGGGTGAAGAGATTGTAAAAACTGAAGAAGAAATAGTTTTCAAACTTGCAGTACGCTGTAAACATAACCCGCTGGCTTTAGAAATTGCCTCACGGCGCATTCGCCAGAACCAGAGTTTTACAAACCCGATTGCACGGTATTACGAAAAAGCAGAAAAACGCTTCGAGGAATTGAAAATGCACGGTGACGAACGCTGGAATATGACCGGCGTATTCGACTTGAGTTATAACGACCTGACCGAAACAGACCAGAGTTATTTTCGCGCACTGGCGGTTTTCGTGCCGACAGGCTTTTCGCCGAATGCCGCTGCTTATTTATGGGAAATGGATGAAAACGAGGCGGGCGAAATTCTCTCACGCTTCACCAATCTTTCACTGGTCATTCCGGTCAAGGGAGATTTTGAACGCTACCGCCTGCACGACCTGCTGGATGAATACGCAACGCTCAAATTGCATAAGTTGGGAGAGGATGAGGTAAATACAACAAAATTAGCCGATTGGCTAATTAATTTATTTGACGAACACTACACCGACGATTTTGGTAACGCGCCCGAAGTAGGGCTGGAATTTGCCAACCTTGCCAAAACCGCAGAATGGGCGCTTGAAAACCGCAAAGGCACCATGCTCGCTTCGCTCGCAACAAAACCACGCAACTGGCTCTATACTTATTTTAGGGAGTTGAGCGATTGGCTGCGCTGGCTTGAAAATTCATTAAAAATAGGCATCGAAGATACATTGGGCGAAGCCAACGTGCTGCAAGCCATCGGCGATGTGCAACAGTTCCGAGATGATCGGGATGCCGCGCT